>Ga0334886_1000018_pt1 | contig 257648 bp, 224 predicted proteins | sample GraSluR1_MG_9_FD_207232 | JGI IMG/M metagenome (GOLD analysis project Ga0334886, IMG submission 207232) | Sludge microbial communities from methane-producing bioreactor in Wageningen University, Netherlands - Granular Sludge_27_06-R1 | ecosystem: Engineered > Bioreactor > Anaerobic >...
TTGACAGATGCTACATTGACATTGATGCACGACTTGTGTGATTTCTGGTTTCATAGCGCCATTTCTTGATTCGAGATGGCTGCATTATATCACCCTGCGCGGAATTATTCTTTTACGAACCCTTAGCGCCGACGGCGCGCCGGTATCCCTGGTTTCGCGCGTCGTGGGATCGGTTCGTGGCCGAAGGGCTACCGGCGTTTATGCGTGGGGAGACCGGATTGTCTATCGCCTTGGAAACTGCGTTGAATGTCGCCTTGACCGCACAGGGGCTTCCCCCTGTTGCGGTCAGCACGCCTGTCCCCCTGACGCCTCCGCCGCCCACCCAACCCGGCGTTATTGCGCTTAAAAGCCGTCTCACCGATGTATTGTGGCTCAAAGACGATCCCCAGACGCAGCGTTTGCTCCAGCAGTTTTATACTGAACATCCCAACGTCGAAGTCAATTTTGTCACCGTTGGCATTGAGGGCAATGAGTCGTTGGCAGAAGTTGCCGCCAGCGCGGATGTCGTCCACGTCTATTCCGGTTATGCATCCGAGTCGGATACGTATTTCGTGGATATGACCACGTTCATGGCCGCTGATGACACGTTCGATGTGGACGATTTCTATCCCGTGGCGTTGGAAGCCTATCGGCATAAAGGGAAGCAATGGGGTTTGCCGAGCACGGTGGATGCGACGCTGCTCTTCTACAACCGGGATTTGTTCGATGACGCTGGCGTTCCTTATCCTCAAGCCGGCTGGACGTGGGAAGACCTGCTGGAGGCCGCGCAGAAGCTTAGTCGCGGCGAGCCGCCGCGGCGTCAGTGGGGGCTACTGACGTTGAGCGTGGAGTGGTACACCCTGCCGCTCCTGATCGCGGTGCAGCGCGGCGGGGCATTGGTGGACAATCCCGCCGCGCCCACCGCCCCCACGCTGGACGATCCGCGCCTGGTGGAAGCCGCGCGTTGGGTCCAGGCCCTTGTCTACCGGGATGAAGTCCTGGCCCCGCCGGCGCTCGATATGAGCAGTTTTGCCGGCAGGGACGCGCTGTACTGCAACCACCAGGCCGCAATGTGGATTGCCAACGACAAATCCGTCCAAATCCACCCCAACTGCGACATCAACCTGGGGATTGCGCCGGTTCCGGTGGCGGGAAGACCGGCGACCTTCTACACCTTCTACGGCCATGCCATCCCCAAAAGTTCCACGCATCCTGAAGCGGCCTGGGATTGGCTTACTTTCGCGACGCGGCAACCCTATTTCTGGACCGGGATGCCGGCGCGGAACTCCTTGCTCCAGCAAGTCACTTTGGACAAGTATGCCCAATATCCCGAGGCGCAGACCGCACTGCGGCAAGCCTACGCCGAGACGCTGAGCGCCTACGCCTCTGCCGACGACTTGCTGTTGGGGGTAGCGCCCTGGGGCGACGTGCTGCACCGCCTGTACGCGCACGCCCTGCGCCAAAGCTGGACGACGCGCGAAGACCCGGCCGGCCCGTTGGTGCAAGCGCAGGCCGGCGCGCAAGCCTACCTGGCCTGTCTGGGCGAGGCCGCCGCCGACTCCGCCCAAGCCGTCGCCTGTGAGACGCAAACCGGCGTCCCCTCGTGGATTACCATTATGGGCCTTCGGGAATAACTATCATCCTCACCACAAAAAGTTGTGGCCGGTCTCCGACCGCGCCGTCTCCGACCGTGTCACCGCAGGTTCGGCCGTGGGCGGTCGTGGTCAGAGGCTGATCCCGAACGAGGGTATGCTTGTGCTTTTTCGTTGGCTCTGCGCGCCTGTCTGCTGCGGCTTCTACTGGAAATCAGTAGTTCAACTACTGATTTCCAGTAGAGAAAAATACCGGAAATTTGGTATTGTGTTGGCGATATATTGCGTTTATCATTAATGATAGAGGTTTGGTTATACAAGGAAAAACATTCACTGCCTGCGGTTTTGAATCTTCTGACATCTCGATTAGGTCAACTGAATTGGTTAAGTCAAGAGATGGGGAGTATGTTTTATATCTGGAAGGTCGTTCTCCGCTGACCGAGTTCAGATACACTAACATTCCACGAGGACGAACTGTTTGGTTCATCTGGGCTAACAGTTGGGATGCTTATCCTGAGGTTTATGAGTATATGGTGTCGTCGTTCAAATTCAACGAGCATACTCCTTGGAATTTACAAGAAATCTATGGCGTAGATTTCCAGCCTGTACAGTTACATGATGTGCATGAGACACTTAAAAACTCAGTTCAGCCACCAACAATTCTAATCCCTACTGATCCAGTTGGTTACCGGTTACCCTTTTTAGGCAACAGAACTATTACCGCAGGACCTGGGTGTTACCACACGCATCAAAATGCTTCTTCCGAAGCTATCGATTATAGTATGCCGGTAAACACACCTATATTAGCAACTGCACATGGTTGGGTTCAGTGGCATGGATGGGCCACAGGAGGATGGGGAAATCTATTGAGAATAGAGCACTGGGACGGCCATGTGTCCTGGTATGCTCATCTGAATAGCTTTCGAGAACATATATATAATGGACAATATGTGAGGCATGGCTGTTTGCAAGCTTATTCTGGTAGTACAGGCCAAAGTGAAGGTCCTCATCTACATTTTGAAGTGCGCCTGAACAACCAATCGGTTTGGATTAGAACACTTCCTACAACTGTGTGGTCTACAGGGGATCCGTTCAACCCCTGCTCGTCGGGTAATGATGGTTATGCCATAGGGCCAAGTTCTCTTTGTTATTATCCCTAACCCTGGGATTGACCTGTTAATGAACTGTAGCACTTCACGATGATTGCGCACACAAGAGAAGGAGAAGGCTATGCGTATTCAGAGATGGAGTATACTAGTTGTTACGCTGCTCATATTAGCTGGCTGCGCTCCCAATAACAGCCCAGAGCCGACACAGCAGTCTACTGTCCTTCCCGGCACGGTTATCGCCCCCCCAGCCACACACTTGCCTACATCCACCCCGGACCACGAAGCTGCGTTTATGAAAACCGACACCGTTATCTTGTTGAGCGACCAAAACGGACAATTGTTCTTGTTCGACATTGCTACGCGCGCGAGACGGATGCTTTCCCCACCCGGTGTTTATCTGCCTACCGCTATGGATCAGTGGACGCATTTGATTACCCCGCTACGCCTATCCCCTGATGCTACGCAGCTAGTGGTCCCGCAACCCGACGGCGGCGCAACGTGGCTGCTTGACCTGCACGGCGCAGCCCCGGTTAAGATGGCAGAGCAGGCGCTCAGTGTGACCTGGTCGCCCAATGGTCGCCAGGTCACTTTTTACGTTCCCGACACCGCCACGCCGGAAACTCTCTATACCCAACAAGTCTCGCCTACCCTTCAACCGGCGCAGCCCTTAGCGCACCTGGCGGATAAAATCATCGCCGCTGCTTGGTCGCCGAGCGGCGACTACATTGCGGTTGCTCTCTCTACGGGGGACCTTGAAGAAGATGGGCGTGCCTACATTGAGATCATAGCAATATCCGCAGGGACCGGGGATTTGAAACGTTTAGGGCAGGTGCTGGTATCCCCCACCGAAGGCTCCACCTCGGATTTGGCCTGGTCTGCTGACGGGCAGGAAATCTGGTACTTGCGAGGCCAGGTAGCTTTTTCGCTATCCGGAACGTTCTTTCCTCTGGTAACGCCGCCTATGCCTTTTGCGACTCGCGTTTGGGCTTTTGCCCCAGACAAAACGCGCATCGCCTACGTCGCAGCAGATCAGAGAACGCTCGTGATTACCGGGACTGACCCTAAATCTGAGCATTTGACTGTCAATTTACCAGAGGGCGCTATGATTTCCACCCTTTTCTGGATTGACGACCAGTTGTTTTTAACCACTGGCGCTCCCAATACGTTGACCTCTATCTGGTACGTCAATCCTGAAACCGGTGCAGCGCTGATGTTATGTGACACGGTCTATTTCATTGGCTTATGGCCTGATTTGGTCGAGCGATACACGAACTTGGCGCTCCACACGAACCGTCTTCCTTTGCCAGAACCGGGACCGGGGGAAGCCTGGCTGACTTATACCGGCGAACAACTTCAACTGCGTTTTACCTACCCGGCAGAGTGGATGATATGGCAAGACGCACAGACCAATACCGTTATCTTGAGCAATTTCACCTTTAGCCGCCCTGACGGTTGGGATAAGTTGGCTGCTGACGCTTTTTGGCTGACAGTGCAACGGTTGTACGTCCCCGGCCAGGACACAGCCTGGTGGCTAGAGCGTTATATTCCGCCCCAAGCTGAGGAAGTACTGCTGGGCGATTATGTGGGATGGCGTTGGTATTCTGCTCCCTTACCACTGTATGAGAGCGTGGTTATCCTGCTGGATGATCATTTTATCGTAGCCCTGCGCAAATCTCCTGCGGTTTCAGTCTACGATACCGTATTCACTGAGCTACTGAACTCGCTTGAGATGACACGAACGCCTTGAGAGGCTGTGCCTGGGCCAACGTTAGGCCCTTTCCCTACCCTCTTCTGGCGTCAGCGGCGCGAGGTCGGCGAGGGATTGCTGCCAGGTGGGCGTACCGGGCGCGTAGCAGGTGATGTTTGTATTCCGCTGTCCCCTTGATGCTCCCGTCTTTACCTAACGAGTACGCTGAGGACGCCGAGACGAGATTGACATATTGCTCAGCGTTCTCTGCGCACTCTGCGGTGAATCCTTTTTGGTTCCGGCTTGTCCGGGTTAGGTAAGAAGACCGAACTACACTTTCTGTTAGCCGACGATGCAAGCTAACCGGCGGCGTGATAGCCCGTTGTGCCCCCTGCGACGTTGTAGACCTTGACAAATCCGCGCTGTTTGAGGATGCTCGCTGCCATACTGCCGCGTGGACCGGCGCTACAGAGCACGACCGTTGGTTTGGCGGGATTCAGTTCCGTGTACCGCGTGCGCAGGTCGGGCGCGGGGATGTTGATCGCGCCCTCGATATGCCCGGCGGCGAATTCGCCCGGCGCGCGCACGTCCACTAGAACGAGGCCAGGACCATCCGCAAGCCTGGCGTGCGCCTCGTTGGCGGAGACGAGTGGGGCTGTGCCGGTGGCGTATCCCGCCGTCACCCAAGCAGACATCCCACCCGCCAGATACCCCACGACGCGATCCAGCCCCACCCGGCGCGCCCAGACCGTGGCTTGCTGCACATCGGCTTCGCTGTCGGCGACCAGTAACAAATCCTTGTCGGTGGGCAAGACCCATCCCGCGAAGATGGGGAAGTTGCCGTTGAGGTCGAGGCTCCACGCACCCGGAACGTGCATCCCGGCGAATCCCGCGTAGGGGCGGGCGTCCACCACGACGACGTTAGGCTGCGCCATCCGCGCAGCGAACTGCGCAGGTGCGAGCGGTTCCGGCGCGGGCAGCTCGGTGAGGCGCGCCGGGCCGCGCCGGTTGTCGTCGCTGCACCGGCTGAAGTGATCGGGCGTGGGCGGCATATCGGAAGTGAGCGAGTGGATGAACACGCCTTTGTCCGCGATCTGCAACGCGGGGTTGTAGCGCCGTTCGTAGCCGATGGTCGTGAGCCGCTTAGCGCCGATAGCGCGTCCACAGAGCGAACCGGCCCCGTGCGCCGGATAGACCTCGCAGAAGTCGGGCAGCTTGAGCAGTTTGTTGTGCAGGCTGTGGTAAAGTTGTCCCGCCAGTTCCTCGGCGATGTCGGGGAACAGGTCGGGCCGCCCCACGTCGCCGACGAAAAGCGTGTCGCCCACGAACACGCCGATGGGGTCTTCACCGCGCGCCAGGTCGGCGACGACGTAGGCGATGTGTTCCGGCGTGTGACCGGGCGTCTCCAGGACGTGCAGTTCCATGTCTTCCAGCGCAATCGTGTCCCCTTCAGCCAGCGGAACGTGGTCGAAGACGCAGTTCCCCGCGCGCGGCGCGTAAATCTTCGCGCCGGTGATGTGGGCCAGGTCCATGTGCCCGGAGATGAAGTCGGCGTGGAGATGCGTGTGCAGGATGTGGGTGATTGTCACGCCCAGGTCGCGGGCGGCGTCAAGGTAGATGTCCACGTCCCGTTGCGGGTCTACCACGGCGCAACTTTGGGCCCCCGCGAGGAGGTAGGAACTGTGGGCAATTTTAGGGGTAAAGAATTGTTGGATCAGCATAGGTGTCTCCTGAATTTGTTATTGATTTCCTAAAGCCTCGGCTACACTACGGGCGAGGCGTTCCAGGGTCAGTGGTTTTTGCAGCCAGACGATGCCGGTTGCTTGTAGATCGCCCGCTAGTGAATCAGGTGGATGGCCGGATAGGATCAAGACAGGCTTGTTCAGACCGCGCGCGCGTAGCGCCTGTACCAGGTCGCGCCCGCCCATCTCCGGCATAATCCAGTCGCTTATGACCAGGGCGATGTCTTTCCGGTGGTGCTCGTATAACGCCAGCGCCTCTTTACCCTGGCGGGCTTCCAGGACTCGGTAGTTCAACTGGGTCAGACTCTCTACCAGGGTAGCGCGCACATCAGGATTATCCTCAATGACCAGCAAGGTTTCCTGATGACCGAAGCGAATCTCGCCGGCGTCACTGTGGCTATCCGTATGTGCGGCCAGCATCAAAGCGGGCAAGTAGATGAGAAAGGTCGTCCCTTTCCCTACCTGTGTCTGTACATCTATCGCTCCCTGGTGCAGCGCCACGATGCCAAAAACCTGTGCCAATCCCAGGCCGGTGCCCTTGTCCGGCGGCTTGGTCGTGTAGAACGGTTCGTAGATGTGCGGCAAGACATCGGCGGGGATGCCGGTCCCGGTATCGGATATTGCAATGCGGATCCAGTCTCCGGCAGATAACTCCGGCAACGGTATGGATTCACCGGCGCGTAGCCGGATGCGCTCCAGGCGAACGGTCAGCGCACCACCCCCCGGCATTGCGTCGCGCGCATTGACCACCAAGTTCAACAACATCTGCCGGATCCGTGTGGGGTCCGCGTTGACGACGTAATCCTCGGCGCCCTCCTGCAAGTCGAAGCGGATGCTCTCCGGCAGCGTGCGCTCCCACAATTTCACCTGCTCTCTCAAGAGCGGTGCTAAATCCAATGGGTGCAAGTCAAGTGGGGTGCTGCGGCTGAAATCCAAAATCTGGTTGATCAACTCGGCGGCGCGCTGTCCCTGTTGGTACACCACCGCCAAACGGTCGCGGAGGTTATCCGGCATACCTGCTGCACGCAGCGCCATCTGGCTGTAGAGCATCATCACCGCCAGGATGTTGTTGAAATCGTGCGCGATGCCGGCAGCCATTTGGCCCACCACCGCCAACTGTTGTTGACGTTGTACGTGAGCCTCAATCTTGCGCTGTTGGGTCACGTCACGGATGACGAGCAGCCAGTGCGGCGCGGTCGAGTTCGCCTGAATGGGACGCGCGATCACTTCCAGGATTTGCCCCTGCGCTTCGACCTCACGCCACGGGCGTTCCTCAGACAAGGTTAAAAATTCATCGAGCGGATGGCCACCCAGGGAATCCATAACGTCGCCCGCGCGGACGTGAGCGAAAACCTGCACATCCTTTTGCCCCGCCGGGTTGATCAGCAGCACGCGGTTTTGGGCATCCAACACAAGCACGCCATCCGGCACGGTGTCGATGATGCGTTGGATTTGCTGCGCCTGTTCTTGCACTTCCGCCAACAGGCGCTCGCGCTCTTTTTCGCCCTGCACCCAGGCGGTGATGTCCTCCGCTGTCCCCTCGTAGTACAGGGTATTACCCCTGGCATTACACACGGTGCGCGCGCTCTCGCGTACAATCAAGCGCGAACCGTCTTTTCTGGTCCAGGTGGCTTCCAGCCCGATGATGCGGCCTTCGCACTCCACGCGCTGTCTGAAAGCTGTACGGGGATAGTCGGGAAAATAGCCATCGCTGTTCAAGTCGTGCTGCGCTAATTCTTCAAAGGAGGAGTAGCCTAACATGCGGATGAAGGCCGGATTGGCTGTCAAGAAACGGCCATCTGGGGTGGTTTGATAAATGCCGATAGGTGAATTCTCGAAAATATCCCTGAACCGTTCCTTGGTCAGTTCGGCAACGCGTTGCTCCAACGTGGCGGCGAACTGCGCCAACTCGTCTTGCGCGCGTTTGAGTGTGCAGAGATGGCCTACGGTAGAGGCATACAACCGCGCAATTTCACAATCGTGGTCGGTAAAGGGCCGCCGGTGGATGAAGTTATCCATGCTCAAAAAGCCGATCACGGTTTCGCCGTTCCACAGCCCCACCGCGATCCGGTCGCCGACGCCTACTTGTTGGCCGTCTCCCTGGAATACAGGCGCATTCTTGTAAAGCCGGAAGGGTACTGCACCAGAAACGACCGTATGCAGGCCGGAGGGGGCGATGATGGCGTGGCGCTCCGAGCGCTCGTCTGTTATCTGCCCCTCGTTGTCGGTCCCGTATGTCCCGATCATCGTGCCGTGGTCTGCGGTGAGGAAAAACAACGCGACGCGGTCGAAGCCCAATTGCTGCCGCCCGGCTTCTACGGCGCGACGACAGAGTTCGTCGAGCGTCTTGGCCTTCGAGAGTTCGTTGGACACCGTCGTCAGCAGCGCCAGGCGCTCGGAGAACGACTGTTCTTCATCATTCTGGATAAGGTGCTCGTCGGTTATATGTTCTGCCACGTTCTCACCAATAATGCTCGCCCGTTATTACATCCATTGTATGCGGGGAGGAAGATTAAACAAGTGATAAAGGACACGATAATGAAACAGGCCGTGTTCACTGACACGGCCTGCCTGCGCTCAATGTTATCGAATCGGTTACGGTGTGGTCAAAATAATACGTGCGTCAACCACCTTCAGCCCTTGCCCTTCGCCATACACCAAAACGGGATTGGCATCCGACTCGGCGATTTCGTCCCCTAAATCCACAATCATCTGCGAATAGCGACTCAACGCCTCGGCGAGTGCTTCGCGGTCGCGGGGGTCTTCGCCGCGCGCGCCGGCCAGCAACGGCGCGCCCTGAATGTCGGCGAGCATCGCCAGCGCGTGCTCCGCCGAGATGGGCGCGATGCGGAAGGTCACGTCCTTGAGGATTTCGATGAAGATGCCGCCCAGGCCAAACATCACCGTGGGGCCGAACGTGGGATCGTTGATGGACCCCAGGATGACTTCCGTACCAGCGGGCGCCATTTGCTGGACGGCCACGCCTTCGATGTGTGCGTCAGGTTTGTAGACGCGCGCGCTGGCGAGGATGGCGCGGTACGCCGCGCGCACCTCGTCCGCGTTGCGCAGGTTGATCTTCACCCCGCCGGCATCCGATTTGTGCAGGATGTCGGGCGACATGATCTTCAGCACCACGGGATAGCCCATCGTTTCGGCCAACTGCACCGCTTCGTTCTCTGTCCGCGCCAGTTCTGTAACTGCCACAGACAGGCCATAAGCGGCGAACACTTTCTTCGATTCGATCTCGCTGAGGTAGACTCGGTCTGCTGCCCGCGCCTGCGCGACGATGGCCCGCGCGGTGGCGGCATCGACGTCGGCGTATGGCGTGAATTCATCCATCGCCAACTCGCAGTTGCAGGCGTACTCGTGCAGTGCGGCGATGGCATTCACGGCGGTATCGGGCGCACCGTAGGTGGGTAAACCGTTTTCCACCAACCATTGCATCGCACGTCCGGCCTCCGCGCCACCGATGAATGACACAGCGATGGGTTTGTCGATCACGCCCGATTCGTCCACCGCGCGCTTGATCGCCCGCGCAATATCCATCGGATCGTTGCGCTGCGTCTCGCAGAAGAGGACGACCAGCCCGTGCACCCACGGATGCAGCAGCGCCGTCTTGACCGTCGCCAGATACTCCGGCCAGCCGCCCATGCCGGTCAGGTCGGCGGGATTCTTCACCGAGCCGATTTCCGGCACGTAAGCGCGCAACGCGGCCTGCAAATCGTCCGGTGCAAAGCGCAGCGGAATACCGAACCGCTCGGCGGCGTCCGCCGCCAACACGCCCACGCCGCCGCCGTTGGAGATGATCATCAGGTTGTTGCCCAACATCGGTGGCTGCAACGAGAGCGCCAGTGTGCGGTCGAAGAGGTTGTTCAGGTCTGAGGCGCGCACCACGCCGGCTTGTTGCAGTGCGGCGTCGTAGACCTTACCCTTGCCGGCCATTGCGCCGGTGTGAGAGGCTGCTGCCGCCGCCCCGTGCGCCGAGATGCCCGATTTGAGCGCGATGATGGGCTTGCGCGCCCGGCGCGCGATCTCCAGGAAGCGCCGCCCGTTCTGGAAGCCTTCGACGTAGATCGTGATGCACGTCGTCTGCTCGTCCCGATCCAGCCACTCCACCAGGTCGCCGAAGTTTACGTCGGCCATGTTGCCCACGGAGATCATCCGGTCGAAGCCAACGTTGCGGACGTAGCTCGCCACCGTCATCGCAATGAGCAGCGCGCCGCTCTGGGAAATCATCGCGGCTTTGCCCGGCAGCGGCATGAACGGCCCGAACGAGGCGTTGCACTTGTCGGAGTTGCACATGATGCCCACGATGTTTGGTCCCAACAGGCGCATTCCGTAGCGCCGCGCTGTGGCGACCAGTTCATCTTCCAGGTCTTTGCGGCCGATTTCACTGTAGCCGGAAGCCACTACGATCAGCCCTTTGACGCCCTTCCGCCCACATTCTTCGGTGACGGCGAGTGTCCGTTCGGCGGGCACGATCAACATCGCGGCGTCGATCTCGCCCGGCACGTCCAGCACCGAGGGGTAAGCCGGTAGGCCCTGAATCTCGGTCTCTTTGGGGTTGATGGGGTAGACACGTCCCGGATAGTCGCAATCGATCAGGTTTTTCACGGCCAGGTAGCCGATCTTGCCGGGGGTATTGGATGCGCCGATGACGGCCACCGATTGCGGGCGCAACAGCCCGTTCAAAACTTCAAAATCCACGTTCATGCCTCCTAAACCACGAATCGTAAGAAAAATCCGTTTCAATCCGTTGAATCCGTTGACCAAAAGCAAAAGTTGCAAGTTATAAAGCGCGTTCTACACGCGAATTATAACTTGCAACTTTTAACTTTCAACTTTCGCTGTCAGGCTTTGTGCTCTAACCCCAGACTCGCGTACAAGCGGGCAAAGTCGAAATGCTCTTCGAGCATCGCCTCGAATTGATCCAGTTTGGCTTTTTGCCCCAGGCGTGTCTTGCCGAATACGTCATCGATAGCATCCACCGTCTCCATCGTGTTCTTGCGGGTCAACAGAACCGGCACGCCTAGCTCTTCGGCGCGGCGCAGCACTTCGGGTACGGGACGCAAGTGTCCGGTGAGGATCAAACACTGCGTCGCGGTTTCCAACGCCACCAACTGGATGTCGGTCCGGTCGCCGCCGGTGATGACGGCCTTGGTGCCGGGGATGCGCCGCATCCGTGGCAACGCCTGTTCCGCGCTCATCGCGCCGACCATCAGGTTTTCGACGAGTGCGTCACGTCTGTCCACACACGCGAGACATTCGGCGTCGAGCACGTCGGCGATTTCGCCCACGCTGATGGACTGCAATTGCTCGCGGAGCGGCAGGACGCCCAGGGTGGGAATGCCCCGCCCTTCCATACACGAAAAACACTCCTGCAATCCCGGAATTTCGGCATCGGGGACGGCATTGATGGCTAACCCGACCAGGCGCTCGCGGAACTGCCGTTGGGCATCCACGCAGGCGTCACCCATGCTCACCGGATTGCGATAGCGGATCATCGCCAGCGCGGGGACATCCAGATGCTCGGCGACCGAAACCGGATCGACCTCCAGGCTAAGACCCTCGCGCAGTGAAGCGCCCCCTTCGATCAGCATGATGTCCTTGCCCACCGCAATCCGCTGGTAGGCGGCTTCGATCTGCGGCATCAGGTCGCGGTCGATGCAGCCGCAGCGCAATTCCATCACCATCGAGGGCGACAGCACCACCCCAACCATGTTGACCAGGGGATCGGTAATCCCCAGGATGCGGTGGATGAACGTGGCATCTTCATCGTAGACGCGCCCTGGCAGCGGTTCCCACGGATACGTCGAAACCGGCTTGAAGTATCCCACCTTGTAGCCGTCTTGCTGCAAGCGTTGCCCTAGCGCCAGGCAGAACGCCGTTTTGCCACTAAAGCGTTGTACCGAGGTGATGTAGAGTGCTTTCATAACTCCCTCCTTAAAGATTTAGCGCCGTCCCGCCCGGCTGTCCACTTTCTCGTCGAAGCGGAACGATAGAGAGATTTCTCCGCCTTCATATTCTGTATGCAGGACGCAGCCGCTGCGTTGGAAGACGCGCATCATAGCCATATTTCCCGCGATCACGTTGGCGCGGAATCCGTGGATGCCCCGTTCCTTGGCGACGCGCATCAGGAAATGGAGCAGATGTGTGCCGATTCCTTTGCGCTGGTGTTCGTCCATCACCGAGAAGGCGATCTCGGCCATGTTTTCGTTGTAATCCATCATCCAGTGGCCGGCAGCCACAATCGGCGCGGTATCGGATGTTCCCAACGTCCCCACAATGCCCATGTGGCGGTCGTAGTCCGCGGCCACCATCTCCTGCGCCAGCTCGTGCGGGAAGTCGCGCCGTACCTGGAAGAAGCGCAGGTACACCGAGCGCTCGGATAATTTGTAAAGATATTCCTGGAACAAACGTTCGTCGCTGGGCTTGACCGGGCGGAAGAAGAGTTCCAGGCCGTCAAAGGTCTCGGTGTGTTCCATCTCTACGGGATAGACCGTCTCGGGGATGATCTGGTCTTCGTAGAGATAGTTCATCTGCTTGGCCTCGGCCAGCAATTGTTCGCGGAATTTGGGATGCGCGATTTGAATCAGGGCAACGGCGCGCTCACGCAGGCTCTTGCCGTGTAAGAAAGCCACCCCGTACTCTGTGACGACGTAGTGGGCGTTGCCCCGCGTCGTCACCACACCCGCGCCCTGGCTGAGGCTGGGGACGATGCGCGATACCGTGCCCTGCGGTGTCTCCGCGGTGGAGGGGATGGCGATGATTGGTTTCCCCTGGTGGGACATCGATGCACCGCGCATGAAGTCAGCCTGACCGCCGATACCACTGTAAATCTGGTGGCCGATAGAATCCGCACAGATTTGCCCGGTAATGTCGACCTGTAAGGCTGTGTTGATTGCGATCATCTTGTCATTCTTGGCAATGTTGGTCGGCAGTGAGTTGTATTCGATCGGGTGGAACTCAAAAACCGGATTGTTGTCCACGTAGTCGTACAACTTGCGCGTGCCCACACAGAAGGCCGCCAAAATTTTGCCGGGATGGAATGACTTGCGCCGGTTGGTGACGACGCCGGCTTCGATCAAGTCGATCAGGCCGTCGGAGAACATCTCGGTGTGGACGCCGAGGTCTTTTTTCTCCATGAGGCCGTACAGAATCGCATTGGGGACCCGGCCGATTCCGACCTGGAGTGTGGAACCATTTTCGACCAGACGTGTCACATGCCGGGCGATTTGTAGGGCTACAGCATCGGCTGGTGCCGGTTGGATCTCCAGCAGCGGCTCGTCGCGTTCCACGAAGTAGTCGATGTCCTCGATGTGGATGAAGCTATCGCCGAGCGTGCGCGGCATTTGCGGGTTGACCTGCGCGATGACGATGCTGGCGGTTGCCGCCGCCGCTTTCACCGCTTCCACCGACACGCCGAGCGAGCAGAAGCCGAATTTGTCCGGCGGCGTGACCTGGATGAGGGCCGCGTCCAAGGGCATGCGCCCGCTGTAGAACAGCCCCGGAATTTCGGAGAGGAAGATGGGCGTGTAATCCGCCAATCCTTCAGCCGTGGCCTTGCGCACTCCCGGGCCTACAAAGAAGGAGTTGTGGCGGAAGTGGCGGTCGTAAGCTTTCTGAACGTGCGGGGCGGCACCGAGGGTCAACATGTGAACGATCTCCACGTCGTTCAGACGGTTGCTCTCGGCTCCCAGCTTGACCAGCTCTTCCAACAGGTATTGTGGCACGCCGCCGGCCGGGCCGAGGAAAATGCGGCTACCGCTGCGGATTTTGAGCAGCGCATCGCGCGCGCTCACCAATCGCTCAGAATATAGATTCTTCCAATTCGCCATTACAGGCATAATGCATCTCCTTACGTAAGCTATTAGCAATCACCTATCAGCGGTCAGCTCGGAACGTTAAAGCTGGCCGCTGAAAGCTAACCGCTATTTACGCCGCTTTCGCAGCCTCAGGCCGTTTGACGAACCAGCCGATCACCGCTGCTACAAGACAAGCTATACCACAGATCGTAAAGACGACAAGCCAACCCCGCAAACCTGTGCCGCTCCGCAGGCTGGCGTCGCGCAACACACCCGCCAGAATTGGGCCTACAATGCCGCCGACGCCGTAGGCCGTGAAGACGAACCCGTAGTTGCGTCCCAGGTTCGTCGCGCCAAACATATCCGTCGTTACCATCGGGAACAACGCGAAGTTGCCGCCGAAGTTAAAGCCGATCAGCAGTGCCGCCAGATAAAGCAACACTTCTGTTCCGCCCATCCAGAAGAACACTAACATAACTACACCTTGGACTGCGCACATAATGACCAACGACAGTTTGCATCCGATCTTGTCCGAAATCACACCCCAAACAATGCGCCCAATACCGTTTGCGAGAGAGTAGAACACTGCCATCGCTATCCCGGCGGTCGCACTGGCCTGCTCTGCCGTCATCCCGGCGCGCGCCTGGAGCGCGTCGATGCCGAACAATTTGATGTTGCCGATGGTCATCAGCCCGGCCATGCTGGAGAAGATGAACATGACCCAGATGGCGTAAAATGTGGATGTGCGTAGCATTCGGTTGGGCAGACAATCCAGTTGGAGTGGAGCCTTATTCTTGCCCTTACCGGCGGGCTTGGGTGGTTTCCACCCCTTGAGCACCCATCCTTCGGGGGGATTGATCATCCAAATCGAACCGACGATGACGGAGATGGCGAAAACAATGCCGTAGATGAGGAAAACGCGCAGTACACCGAGACTCTCCAACAATCCGCCCCAACTGCCGGCCAATTGCACCCAAATGAGCGCGCCAAAACCGAATCCCGCTACACCCAGTCCGGTGATGAGCCCTTTCTTGTCGGGATACCACTTCACGCCTACCGCAATGGGGCAGACGTAAGCCAGGCCGATGCCCGCGCCGCCTATCAGTCCGATGAAGATGACCTGCGCCCAGAAGCTTTGACCGAATAACCCGGCCAGAATGTACCCCGCACCCAACAAGGCCCCGCCTGTCATCGCGACGACGCGCGGCCCGGAGCGCGCTTGCCAGCGCCCGGCCAGCATCATCACGACCGCAAACGTTGCCAGCGAAACCGAGAAAATTATCTGTGTTTGTGTACTGGTAAATCCGAAGGGGCCGGCCGGATCGATGAGGTAGGGTGTGAAAACGCTCCAGGCATAAATCGCCCCGAGACAGAGTTGAATCAACAGTGCACCGACGACGACGAGCCGCCGGTCGAGGATTTTCTTTGGTTCTATCTTTGCCACGGCGTCCTCCTGAAGGAAGAAAGAGTGATTAGAGATAAGAAAACAAAATAGGGAATGTGAAGGGAAGTGGTCAGCTTCCAGACTGAAGGCTGAAAGCTGACCACTGAAAGCTAACGCAATTCCTCGTACCGCTATTTGCGACCGGCGATGAGCTTCTCGACGACCGACGGATCGGCCAACGTGCTGGTGTCACCCAGGCTGCCGAACTCGCCCTCGGCGATCTTGCGCAGAATGCGGCGCATGATCTTGCCACTGCGGGTTTTGGGCAGCGAGTCGGTGAACTGGATCTCGTCAGGCCGGGAGGTGGGGCCAATCTCCTTGCGCACGTGGTTCATCAGTTCCTTGAGAAGCGCGTCGGTAGGCTCCACACCCTCGCGGAGGGTGACGTAGGCGTAGATCGCCTGTCCTTTGATGTCGTGCGGGCGGCCCACTACGGCGGACTCGGAGACGGCGGGGTGGCTGACCAAAGCGCTTTCGACTTCCGCCGTACCGATGCGGTGACCGGAAACGTTCAGCACGTCGTCGATGCGGCCTTCCAGCCAGTAATCGCCATCCGCATCCTTGTGACAACCGTCGCCGGTGAAGTAGATGTCTTCGTACATCGTGAAGTAGGTGTCAATGAAGCGATCGTGATCGCCCCACATCGTCCGCGCCATCGCGGGCCAGGGCTTCTTGATGCACAGCTTGCCGCTTTCGTTGACGGCACACTCTGAGCCATCGTCGCGCAGGATGACCGGTTCGACGCCGAAGAACGGCTTGCTGGCGCTGCCGGGCTTGAGGGTGTGCGCGCCAGGGAGCGGCGTAATCAGGATGCCGCCGGTCTCGGTCTGCCACCAGGTGTCCACGATGGGGCAGCGGCCCTTGCCGACGTGGTTGTAGTACCACAGCCAGGCTTCGGGGTTGATCGGTTCGCCCACGCTACCGAGCACCCGCAGGCTGGAGAGGTCACACTTCTCCACCCATTCCTCACCCAGGCGCGCCAGCGAGCGGATCGCGGTGGGGGCGGTGTAGAAGATGTTGACCTGGAATTTGTCCACGATCTGCCAGAAGCGGCTGGCGTCGGGATAGGTGGGCACGCCTTCGAACATAATGGACGTCGCGCCATTGGCGAGCGGTCCGTAGACGATGTAGCTGTGTCCCGTTACCCAGCCGATGTCGGCGGTACACCAATAGGTGTCCTCGTCGTGGACATCGAAAATGTACTTGTGCGTCGCCGCCACGTAGGTGAGATACCCACCCGTGGTGTGCATCACGCCCTTGGGCTTGCCGGTGGAGCCGGAGGTGTAGAGAATGAACAGCGGATCTTCGGCGTTCATCACTTCTGGCTCGCACACCATCGAGGCCTTCGCCATCTCATCGTGCCACCAGGTGTCCCGGCCTTCGGTCATCGGCACGGTGCCATCGCCGCGCTGGGCCACAATCATAGATTCAACGGTCGGGCAGCTCTTCAAGGCTTCATCAGAAGTCGCCTTGATGGGGATGACCTTGCCGGCGCGCAGGGAAACGTCACTGGTGATCAGCATCTTACACTCGGAGTCATTGATGCGGTCCAGCAGAGACTGGGCGCTGAAACCACCGAAGACGATGGAGTGAATCGCGCCGATGCGCGTGCAGGCCAACATCGCAATCGCCAGTTCGGGGATCATCGGCATATAGATGGCCACACGATCGCCCTTCTGGATGCCCTTGCTCTTGAGCACGTTGGCGAATTTGCTGACCTCGCGGTGCAATTCCTGATACGTGTAGATCTTCACGTCCTCTTCCGGTTCACCCTGCCAGATGAGGGCGGCCTTGTTCTTGCGCCAGGTCTTGAGGTGCCGGTCGAGACAGTTGTAGGAGAGGTTGAGTTCGCCATCGGCGAAGAACTTGTGCTCGATGACGCGCTCGCTGGTGTCCCAGGTATATGCCCGGCCCTTGGTGGGGAACTTGAACCAATCGACAAATTCGTCCGCCATCTTGAGCCAAAAACCATCCGGATCGTTAATGGACTCGTCGTACAGCGCCTGGTATTCGGCCATCGACTTGATGTGCGCGTTGGCGCTCAGTGCGGCGGGTGGTGCGAAACTCTTCTTTTCTACCTGTTCAGACATACAAAATCCTCCTTAAACTAAGATAATATGGATGACCTTTTGTACCAATGGAACCCCACACGGGTCATTGATGAAAGCCCTTATCAAACTTTAACTCTTTTTGGCCGCCAGGACCAGGCGCATATCAATTGCCATCGCGCCGCGTCCTTCCTCGAAAACCATCAGCGGGTTGATGTCCAACTCCACGATTTCGGGGAAGTCACTCACCAACTGGCTGATCCGTAGTAGCGCATCCACCATCGCCATGTGGTCGGCGGGGGCTTCACCGCGCACGCCTTCCAACAGACGATACGCGCGAATTTCGCGGATCATTTCGTCGGCCTCGCGCGGGCTGAAGGGCGCCACACGGAAGGAAACGTCCTTCAGCGCCTCGACGTAGATGCCGCCCAGGCCAAAAGCCACGAGCGGCCCAAATTGCGGATCGCGGCTCATGCCCAACAACACCTCGCGCCCGCCGTGGACCATCTCCTGCACCTGGCAGCCCCACACGCGCGCACCCGGCACGTAGCGTCCGGCGCGGTAAATCATCAGATCGAAAGCATCGCGCACATCGCCCGGCGAGCGCAGGTTCACCTTGACGCCGCCGACGTCGGTCTTGTGCAAAATATCGGGCGAGGCGATTTTCATCACCACGGGGTAGCCAAATTCATCGGCAATATCGACGGCCTCTTCAGGGGTGGCGGCCAGACGCGAGCGCGGCACGTTGAACCCGTAGGCTTTGAGGACTTCCCAGGCTTCAGCGTCGCCAATCGAGACCCGCCCTTCATCGAGGACGCGGTCGAATAATTCGCGCACTGGCGCCTTATCCACGTCAATGGGCACCACGCCGAAGATACGGCGCTCCTGTTCCTTGCGATAGTCACTCATTGCGGCGAGTGCGTCGGCGGCCCGCTCCGGGTAGGGATAATTCGGCACGCCGTATTCCCACAATGCATCGACGCCGGCCTTGATACGCGCTTCGCCCATGAAACAGCCCAAAATGGGTTTGTCGGCTTTCTTGGATAGACGTCCGACGGCATGGGCGGTGGCTTCGATTTCGGTCATCGCTTGCGGGGTGACGATGACGATGACGCCATCGACCACGGGATCGTTCAGCACTTCCTGTAAGGCGAATTCAAAACGATCGGCCAGCGCATCTCCCAAAACATCCACAGGGTTGGCTGCGCTGGCCGCGCTGGGTAGTTTTGCCATCAACTTCTCGGTCGTTTCCCGGCTCAGGCGTGGAATCTGCAACCCGTCGCGCTCGAGGGCATCGGTCGCCAAGATGCCGGGGCCGCCGGCGTTGGTCACAATGGCGATGCGGTCGCCTTTGAGCGGCGGCTGGTAGGCGAAAGCGCGCGCGTAGTCGAAGAGCGCCTCCATCGATGTGGCGCGAATGATGCCCGCTTGATTGAAAGCCGCCTTGTACGCCGCTTCCGACCCGGCGAGGCTGCCCGTGTGTGACGAAACCGCCCGTGAGCCGGATGCTGTGACGCCGGATTTGATCGCCACCACCGGCTTTTTGCGCGTGATCTCCTTCGCCGTCTCGATGAAGAGTTGCCCGTGCGGGACACCTTCGACGTACATCAGGATGACGCGCGAATTTTCGTCCTCGCCCCACGCCGCCATCAGATCGATCTCGCTGACGTCGGCTTTGTTCCCCAGGCTGACGAACTTGGAGAATCCGATGTGCCCCGCCATCGCCATATCGAGCACCGCCGTCCCCAGCGCGCCGGATTGCGACATAAACGCAATCGGCCCTCCCGGAGGCATCCCCGCGGCAAAGGTCGCGTTGAGGTTGACGTTGGTGTTGATAATCCCCAAACAGTTCGGCCCGATCAGGCGAATGTTGTGTTTTTTGGCGATCTGGAGGAGTTCAAGCTCTTGCTCCAGGCCCTCTCGCCCGGCCTCGCGGAACCCGGCGCTGATGACGACCACCGAGGGGATTTTCTTTTGCCCACACTCCTCCACCGCGGCCAGTACAAAGCGCGCCGGAATGACGATAACGGCGAGATCAATGGGATCGGGAACATCGAGAACGGAGGGATAGGCTTTTAGATCGAGAATTTCATCAGCTTTGGGATTAATGGGGTAAATCTTGCCTGCAAAACCACTGGTGATGATATTGTTCAACACCGCATAACCAAGTTTTTCAACATCACGGGAGGCACCCACAACAGCAACCGATTGTGGAGTAAAAAATGTATCCAGCATACCTTATTCCTCTCAACGTCATTAATTCACACAGCATCATGGGTGTTGCCCATACGCGATGCCTATTCTATCACTAAAATGCTGCTTTGCAACAGTTTGGCGACCACGAATGTCCTAAAAATGGGGGGGCATGCTTCCTTATTCAACATATTCGCGGCAATTGCGCGCCGGTCAACATCGGCAGGATGCGCCTGGCCCCGTAAGGCGTCCGCAGGACAGCACGCCCTGTGTGCTCGGCTGTCACACGCCCGATGAGCGCGGTCTCTTGTCCAGATGGGTGCGCACGCAGCGCAGAGAGCGCCGCCTCTGCCGCCTCCGCCGCCACGGCGATGACGACTTTGCCCTCATTCGCCGCGTAGAGCGAGTCCAGTCCCAGGAATTCGCACGCTGCACGCACAGCCTCGCGCACAGGGATGGCGGTTTCTTCGATTTCGATGCCGATCTTCCCCCCCTTAGTCCCCCCCAGAGGGGGGGAGATGGGAGAAGCCTCCCCCCCTCTGGGGGGGATTGAGGGAGGGGCCACCGTGGCAGACACCCACTCATTCAACACCGTCGCCAGCCCGCCGCGCGTGGCATCGCGCATGCAGCGCACCTGCCCTGGAACGGCGTCCAGCAGCGCCGCGATCAGCCCATGCAACGGCGCGACGTCGCTCTGCAAGCTAGACTGGAACGCCAACCCCTCGCGTTGCAGCATCACCGCCAGCCCGTGATCGCCGACCGGCCCGTTGATGAGCAGCGCGTCGCCGGGCCGGAGATGCACCGGGCTGAGATCGACGCCCGGCGGCACGACGCCCAACCCCGCCGTGTTGATGAACAGTCCGTCCGCCGCGCCGTGCTCAACGACTTTTGTATCGCCAGCGACAATGAGGACACCCGCTTCGCGCGCCGTCTGCGCCATCGACGCGACTACGCGCTCAAGCGTTTCCAGCGGCAAACCTTCTTCGAGGATGAAGCCCGCCGTCAGGTACAAAGGCCGCGCGCCCGCCACCGCCAGATCGTTCACCGTGCCGCAGACTGCCAGTTTGCCGATGTTGCCGCCAGGGAAGAACAAGGGCTGCACCACGTAGGAGTCCGTCGTCAGCGCCAGCCGGCCCGGCGGCAGCTCACCCACCACCGCCGCGTCGCCCAGATCGTCCAGCCAGGGATTGCTGAACTGCCGCGCAAACACCTCCCGCACCAACTCGTGGCTGAGCACCCCACCGCTTCCGTGTGCTAACAGAATCTGGTCTTCCATAAACAATGTCCTCCCGCTGATACATGATACGCGATACGTGAATGGCCTTTCACGTATCGCGTGTCACGCTTCATATTGGAAATACGCTGCGCATGCCCCTTCCGCGCTGACCATGCACGGGCCAACGGGATTACGCGGTGAACAGATCCGCCGGAAAAGCGCGCAGTCGGTCGGCGCGATGACCCCGCGCAGCACATCTCCGCAGCGGCAGCCAGGCGGCTCCGGCGCAGGCGTCACATCGATGTGGAAGCGGCGCGCAGCATTACGATGAGCAAAAGTCTCGCGTAGCGCCAAGCCGCTCTCAGGTATCTCGCCAAAGCCACGCCAGTCTGCCGGCCCTATCTCGAAAACCTGCGTGAGCAACTGCTGCGCGACCGGATTGCCCTCTGGGCGCACGCCGCGCGCGTAGGTGTTGATGACCGCCGGTTCACCCGCAACCACTGCCTGCACCAGTGCATCGATCGCACTCAGGATGTCGAGCGGTTCGAAACCGGCGACAGCGCAGGGGATGGCGTATTCGCGCGGTAAAAATGCCCACGCTGTGCTGCCGGTGACGGCGCTGACGTGCCCCGGCCCGATGATCCCATCGAGCGTCGTCTCGCCCGCATCCAGAATCGCGCGCATCGCCGGAGGCGTGAGCTTGTGCAGGCTGAGCACGCTGAAGTTCGGGACACCATCCACCTCGGCCTGACGTAGCGCCGCCGCGATGCCTGGCGCGGTCGTCTCGAAGCCTACGCCGAGGAAAACGACCTCGCGTTGGGGAGACTGCCGTGCAATGTCCAGCGCATCCAGCGGGGAATACACGATATGCACATCCGCACCGCGCGCGGCGGCAGCCTGCAACGTCTGGCGGCGACTGCCGGGTACGCGCACCATATCACCGAAAGTCGCCAGCATCACGCCGGGCGCGTCCGCCAGGGCGATGGCGCGGTCCAGGTCGGCGCTGGCGGTCACGCAGACCGGGCAACCCGGCCCGGAGCGCAGTTCGACGGCAGGCGCGAGCAGTTCGCGCAAGCCAAACCGCGAGACGGCATGCGTGTGCCCACCACAGAATTCCATCAGCCGGATGGGGCGAGCGGGGGCGTTGGGGACGACGGGACGACGTTCGGCGGTCGCATGGATGTGCGCGATCAATCGCCTGGCCAACGCCGGATCGCGGAATTCGTCAATATACTTCATCGATAGCAGGACCGCCTAATTCGGCCTGAATCTCCGCCAGTTCCGCGAACACTTCCAGAGAAGCCTGCGCTTCTTCGGCGCTAAGCACGCTGATGGCATAGCCGGTATGCACCAGGACGTAATCGCCCACCTGCGCCTCCGGTGTCATGACCAGGCTGATGCGTCGCTCGACGCCGCCAAGCGTGACCGTTGCCATCTGTTGGTCGTCAATCTCGGTTATTTGTGTAGGAATAGCAAGACACATACGTTACCTCGTGAGTGGTAATCAGTAATCGGTGGTGAGGAACTGGGAATTCGTGATGCGTAATCTGTAACTCGCACTTCGTAACTCCTTTGTTTTCCCATTCGCTGATTCGCTCCTCATTCTTTCATTCGCTGATTCTGGACTGATACACTGCCTGTCCTAGCGAGACGCCGCCGTCGTTGCAGGGGACATGGCGATGAAGAAGGACGCTGAAGCTGGCGTTTTTTAGCAATGGGACGGTCAACCGGAGCAGAAGGCGGTTCTGGAAGACACCGCCGCTCAGCGCAACCGTTTTGATGCCGGTCGCAGTGCGCAGCCGCTCGCAAACTGCAACGATCATCTGCGCTACAGTGACGTGGAAACGCAGCGCGATTTGCGGCGTGGGGATGCTGTGCTCGATGTCGCCGAGCAGCCCCTCGAAGAGCGCCGCCACGCGCACGATCTGCATATCCCCGGTCGCCTCGATATCGAACTTGTAGGCCAAGCTGTCAGCTTGTCCTACAGGCGTGGCAATCTGCTCCAATTCGATGGCTGCCTGTGCTTCGTAGGTGGCGACCTGGCGTACGTCCAGCAGCGCGCTGACCGCGTCGAACAGCCTCCCCATCGACGACGTCGGCGGCGTGTTGATGTTGTGCGCCACTTGCTGGCGCACCAGCAGCGCATCGGATGGACAGAAGATGCCCGCCGGGAATGCCTCCGGTCCCAGCAGTGTATGGAGATACGCCACCGCGATGCGCCACGGATTGCGGATCGCTGCGTCGCCGCCAGGCAGCGGCAGGTATTCGAGGTTCGCGGCGCGTTCCAGGCCGTCGTAGCCGCCGACGAACCATTCGCCGCCCCAAATCGCGCCGTCGTCGCCGTAACCGGTGCCATCAAGCGCGACGCCGATCACCGGAGCGCCATCGCGTGGATAGCCGTTATCCGCCAGACACGCCGCGATGTGCGCACGGTGGTGTTGCACCCGGCGCGGGGCAGATAGACTGTGTTCACGGGTATACTCCGCGGCGAAGCGCGTGGTCATATAGTCTGGGTGCAAATCGCAGACCACGACTTCCGGCTCAATGCGGAACAGGCGTTGGTACGTCGCCAGCGCGGCTTCGTAGTGTTCCAACGTCTCCAGGTTCTCCATATCCCCGATGTGCTGGCTGACGAAGGCATTGGCGTCGCGGGTGAGCGTGAACGTGTTCTTGAGCAGCGGCCCCGCAGCGAATGTTTGCGGTAGTGCAAACGGCAACTGGATGGGAAATGGCGCGTAGCCCCGAGCGCGGCGGAGAAACTGGACGCTGGATGCTGGATGCTGGTTACTGGTTTCATGACTCGTAATTCGTGATTCGTAACTCGCAAGTTGTGTCACCGAATCGTCGTAACGCGCGTGGATGTCGCGGTTGTGGAGCAGGAAGGCGTCGGCAAGGGGGGCGAGGCGTTCCAGGGCCTCGGCGTTGTCCATGGCGATGGGTTCTTCGCTGAGGTTGCCGCTGGTCATCACCAAGGGACGGCCTACGTCGCGCAGCAGGATGTGGTGCAGCGGCGTCGAGGGCAGCATCACGCCGAGGGTGTAGTGATTGGGCGCGACGTCGTCTACAACCAGGGCCGAGCGCCGGTCGAGCAGCACGATGGGTGCCTGTGGCGATGTAAGCAGCGCCTCGGCTTCTGGTGACACGTCACACATCGCGCGTGCGTCATCCAGCGTGGCGACCATAATCGCAAACGGCTTGTGAGGACGGCGCTTGCGCTCCCGCAGCGTCCGCACCGCCTCCGCATTCGTTGCATCGCACGCCAGATGAAATCCCCCAAGTCCTTTGATCGCTACAATCATGCCGTCCAACAGCATTTCTTTGGCGCGGGGGAAAGGGGATTGGTAATCAGTAATTGGGAATGGGGAATTGGGAACTCGTTCATTCGCCGATTCTCCCATTCTCCCATTCTCCACCAACCAAACGTGCGGGCCGCAGATGGGGCAGGCGTTGGGTTGCGCGTGGAAGCGGCGATTGGCAGGATCCTCGTATTCGGCGCGGCAGTCGTCGCACAGCGGGAAGACGCGCATCGTGGTGTTAGGCCGGTCGTAGGGGATGGCGTCGATGATGGTGAAGCGCGGGCCGCAGTTGGTGCAGTTGATGAAAGGGTAGCGGTAGCGGCGGTCGCGTGGATCGAATAGCTCGCGCAGACAGTCTGGGCAGGTGGCGACGTCGGGCGAGATAAGCTGGTATTGGCCTTCCTGCTGTTCCGAATGACGAATCTCGAAGCGCTCGTAGCCGTTGGGAGCGACCGTGCGTGTGGTGATGCCCGTGATGTGCGCCAATGGCGGGGCTTCGTCGCGCAGGGCGGCGATGAAGCGCGCGGCAGCGTCCTCCGGCCCTTCGATGGCGATGTCCACGCCGCCGGAGTGATTGTAGACCCAGCCGTTGAGCGCCAGGCGCGTCGCCAGGGTGTAGACGAAGGGCCGAAACCCCACGCCCTGCACTACCCCCGTCACGGCGATGTGATAAGCAACCATTTTCTTGCGTCTCGCAGAAATCCTCAACGGATCAAACGGATTTAACGGAAAAAGAATCCGTTACATTCCGTTGAAAAAAATACTCATCCCAGGCGCGTTTCCAGCCAGTGCAGCCAGTCGCGCAGCCCTTCGCCGGTTTTGGCGGAGAGGTGAAGCACTTGCGCGTCGGGATTGAGACCGTGAACCAACTGGGTGAACCCGTCGAGGTCGAAGTCCAGGTAGGGACGTAAATCCCATTTGGTGACGACGACCAGGTCGACCGCCTCGAAAATTCCCGGATACTTGTAGGGCTTGTCGTCGCCTTCGGGGATGCTGAGGAGCGCCACGTTGTAGCTCTGCCCCAGATCGAAAGAGACCGGACAGATGAGGTTGCCGACGTTCTCGACGAACACCACTTCCAGATCGTCGAGGGGTAGAGCGGGCAGCGCGCGGCGGATCATCGGGGCGTCGAGGTGACACGCACCGCCGGTGTTGATCTGCACGACGGGCGCGCCTGTCTCGGCGATTTTCTCGGCGTCGATTTGCGAGGCCACATCGCCTTCGATCACGCCGATACGCCGTTCCGGTAGCGTGTCAATGGTTGCGATGAGTAGTGTGGTCTTCCCCGCGCCCGGCGACGCCATGATGTTGATCACGGTGACGTGACGCGCTGCGAAGTAATCGCGGTTGTCCGCCGCCACTTGCTCGTTGGCGGTCAATAGCTTCTCCACAACGGGAATGCGGCCTGGTGTTGTTTGTTTGGACATCATTGTCTCCTTTTCAAAATGGTAATCGGGGATTCTAGTACTAGTCCGAATTACTGATTACCGGTTACCAGTTACCGATTATGTCACCTCAATGCTTTCGACGTAGAATTCTTTCCCGGCGATCACGTCACCGCCGAGCGCGTTGCACGCCGGGCACGTCCAGTTGCGGCCCTCCGGCTCGAACTCGTGCGCGCACTGGCGGCAGCGAAAGCGGGTTTTGACCCGCTGAAAGTGCAACGTTGCACCCTCGGCAGGCGTGCCGGGCGAGAGCATCTCGAAGTAGAACTGGATCGAGTCATCGATGAAGCTCGTCAATTCACCAATGACCAAGTTGATGCGCGTGACGCGCGTCGCGCCGGCCTTTTGCGCGTGGTCGGCGACGATGCGCAGGACATCTTCGGTGACGGGTAATTCATGCATGGTCAATCCTTATATCTTAAAAAATCGTCTATAATATTACCCGATTATCGCATTTGGACAAGTCCAGAGTTGTTTTGTCTGTGAGTGTGAGTATAATGGTTTTGTTATGAATATCCATCCTGAATATCCGGTGTACGTCTGGCGGCGCGGCGATGTCATCATTGAGGATTACACATTGCCCGCCGAAGAAGAGTTTTGCATTTACGTCAACGGCCGGTTACTGACACGATTGATGGCCTCGCCGAGCGCGCGTGAGGCGCTGGTGGTGGGTTTCCTCTACTATTCAGGCATCATCGAGACGCCTGCGGATATGGCGACGTTGTATTTTTCGGAAGGTGGCAGTTGTGCGGATGTGTGGCTTGCCGCCGACCGAACCCCGCTTGTCGAAGCGCGTCTGGCTAACCCCAACGTTCTGCACACGTCCGGCTGTGGGCGCGGTGCAGTCTTAGGTGATTTGTACGCTCCGGAGGAACCATTGCCCATCGAGTTGACGCCGCTGACACCGGCCCAATTGCTCGATATGGTGCGCCTGTTGCAAGCTGCCACGGCGGACAATCCGCACAGTCACGGCGTCCATACCAGTGCGCTTTTAGCGCCCACCGGCGAAGTAATGGCGACGATGACCGATGTGGGCCGTCACAATACCCTCGACAAACTCCTGGGGGCGTGCTTGCTAGGGGTACGTTCTACAGAAGGCCACATCCTGCTGACGACTGGCCGGCTCTCCTCTGAGATGATCAGCAGAGCGGCGCGGATGCGCGTTCCGATTGCAGCGAGTTTGCGCGCGGTCACTTCCACGGCGGTCGAATTGGCCGAGGCGTGGGGGATCACTACGGTCGGCTATGTGCGCGGTCAGCAAATGGTCATTCACTCGCATCCGGAGCGGTTGGGCATTCGGGACTAGACTGTTGCTCCGATAGCCCTCAATTCCCGGACTTAGAAATCGATCTCCATACCATCATAGCCCACATCCAATGCGGGAAATATCCGGCGCGCCTGCTCCATCTCATCCCGGTAGTCCAGTTGCCTCACTGGGGCGTGGTGGATCAAGACCAAGCTTTTTACCTGTGCCCTGGCTGCGACATGCGCCACGGCTGTCAGATGGCTGTGCCCGATTTTTGCCAATAACCCGGATTGTCTTTCTGGCCCCTGGCAGTCGTGTAGCAGGACATCCACGCCGGCAATTTCCTGCACGTATGCAGCCGTGGGATCTGCTACGGTGTCGGTAACGTAGGCCATGGCATGGCCGGACCAATCCAGCCGGTAGCCTTGTGTCCCACCTTCAAGCGGAAAACTGCGTAGCCGGCCACCGCCGCGTAGCAACTCTTGCGCTTGCAACAATCGCCATTGAAAGGGCAGGTTGGCGTATTTGGCTTGCACGACCTGCAATGTGGCTTCGTCCGCATGGATGCGTGTTTGGGTGCGCGCGGTATTGGCGCGTTCGATAAAGTTTGCAATGGTCTCTTCATTCAACGCTTGCGCCGACTTGTTGACATCCCATGTGAAAAAGGAGCCAAACACATAATCCAATCCACTGGTGTGATCTGCATGGGCGTGGCTCAGGTAAATGTCCAGGTCTGCCCCTTGCAGGTAATCGGCCATGCGATACAGGCCGCTTCCCGCGTCGAGCAACAGGCCGGCTTCGGTCAGCAAATAACAAGCTGTCTGTGCTGTCGATGTCGGCACAAAGCCGCCCGTTCCTAGAAGGATAAGTTTCATTGGGGCCTCGTAGTCAAGCGCAACACCGGGATTTTCAAGAAATCCCGGTGTTTTACGCATCAGCGATGATAATATACGTTCCAGCCCAGATATGTCGTCAGCGCCTCGTTGAGCACATCGGCGACGTGATCACGCACGATGGCGACGTGGTGCTCGAAGCCGTTCTTGCACATAAAGTCCAGCAGCTTTTGCAGTCCCGGCACGCGCAGCACCGCCGAACCGCCCTGGAAATTGCCGACCGGATCGGCGGTCATCGCGCCTTCACCCAGGTAGGCTTTGATCTCACCCAGCGGGTCATCGGTAGACATGCGGAAGAACGTGATCGGGCCGGGCGCGGCTTGCCCCTTCACCGCGCCGAAGCAGCGGTCCGCGCCGAGCGTGGCGCCGAGGATGTCCAGATTGCCGACCTCAACCTCAGTTTGCAGGAAGCTCTTGGGGAAGCTGCTGCAATGGGTGTTGATGCACATATCGCGGTCCGCGCCGTAGTTGTTGTTCCAGTCCTGGAATGAGGGTGGGTTGCCGGACGCCAACAGCAGCGCGTACATCGAGACCGCGCCGACCACATCCACCTCGCAGGCGCTCGGCAGCAAGCGGTCGCCCATCATCGCCATCGAAAGGCACGTTGCGCAGCCGTAGTTCTTCTGGATCGAGTCCCAACATTCCACCGCGCTGGCATCGCACTCGTTGTCGTCCATCCAGCGGTCAATCGTCACCGAGAGTTTGGCCTGCTTGAGCATGTTCGCCGTGGGGATGCCGGCCGGGATGCGCCCGTAATCCTGCACCTGCGCCAGCTTGGCCTGCACGTCGGGATCGTCGTTCTTGAGCGACTGTGCGCCGAAGATGATTTCCGACAGGTCCACCGGCACTACCGTGATGCCGGTCGCCTGCAACAGCTTCTCGCTGAAGCGCACCGTCTGGAACGCCGCCGGGCGCGCGCCAATCGCGCCGATGCGCGCGTGACGCAGGCCCCTCACCACACGGCACACACGCGCGAAGAAGTCCAGGTCGTTGCGGAACTCGGCGCTCTCAATGGGGTAGGTGTGGTAGGTGGTGTTGGTGAAGGGGATGCCGTACTGGTATAGGTTGTTGCACACCGACAGCTTACCGCAGAACGCATCGCGGCGTTCGGCGACGGAGAGCTTATCCACCTCATCGTCGCAGGCCTGCACTAACACCGGCACGTTGAGCTTCGCCATGTCGAGCGTCTGCACGATGCCCAGTTCATCGCCGAAGTTGGGTAACACGACGATGACGCCGTCGATTTTGTCGGCGTGCTGCCGGAACAGATCGGCGCACAGCTTGGCGTGCTCGCGCGTCTCGATCGCGCCGGAAGGTGTGGCGTCTTCGGGCGTGATGACGTAGTCGTAGCCGCGCGCGTCCATAATCTCCAGCAGCTTCGCCCGCACCCCCACCGCCAGCTCCGCGTTGAAGAAACCGCGCGTGCCGACAATCAGACCAAAACAGGTTTTCTTCTCCATGATACGCATCGTAATCTCTCCTTACTTGAATTTGAATGTCCTGAAGATAACCTCAACGAATTGAACGGAAAATGTTTGGTGAACCGCCAAGTCGCCAAGAAAAAAGAAAAAAACTTGGCGTTTTTGGCATCTTGGCGGTAGATATGGCTCTTCAGCAGCGCTATGAAAAGTCCGCATAAATCAACACGCGGGGCGCGCCAGAGTCTATGAGTGGGCGGTATCCTTCGCCGGCGCTTACGATGTCGCCGGTGCGCGGGTCAATTACCCGGTAATGCGACGGCACATCCTCCGTCTTGACAATCTCCAGCCCGCCGCCATTGGGCAGGTAGATGACCAGCAGTTTGTTGGGCACGATTAGCCCGGAGCGCCCGTACGTGTGGACGTAATCGGGCTGCATCTCGGCGAAGGGTAGGCCGTCGAAGATGCGGGAGAGCAGCCCCACGTAGCGCGATCCCTCGAAATCGAGCGCCTCGCGCCAGCCGGCGTTCTGCGCGACACACCATTCCTGATGTTTCTCCTGTGCATCGAGCCGCCATTGCCACAGGCTGCCCGCCCCGTAGACGACGCCCATTGTTCCCCCGGCGGTCAGGTTGTTCCAGGCCTCGTGGCCTTGCCACCAACCCGCTGCCCGTCCCGGCGCGCCGATGTTCTCGTAGGTCGGTTCACCGTTGGCGACGGCCTTGACGGGCTGCCGTTCCCACATCACCGCCACGCGCTGCGGGACGTGTTCGCCGTTGTGACCGGTCTGGCACCACTGGAAATCGAGCCAGGCGCGATCCTGATACGTCCAGGGATAGCGATTCGGGCCGTAGTGGATGCCGGTCGGATGTTGGTAGGCGTCCCAGCGCTCGATTTCCCACCCGCCTGGATCGACGCCCGGCGCGAAGCCGTCCCCGTCCGCCGAGACCAGCCATATCGCCGGTTGCGCGCCGTAGCGGGCGACCAGGTACCGGCAGTAGCGGGCGTATTCCACGGCGGGGATGACCGGCCCGGCTACGTCCAGCCCTTTCCAGCCATAGCCGTGAAAGACCGGCTGCCACACCGGAACGATCCCGTGCTCTACCAGAATCTCGGCCAGGTGGTCGAGGTATTGGAAGTAGGCCACGTTGAGCTGGTTGATGTGGCCGCTCGGTAAATCCTCGAAGCCGACGTCGAATCCGTCACGCACGGTGCGATCGCGCGGGCCACGCGCGTTGCGGTCCGGCTGGACAGACATCAACAAGGCGGCATTGAAGCCTTTGGCTTGGCGATCCCGCGCGTAGACCGCGCATTGCTCGTGGGTGGCGCGCCAGGGCAGCGCCCAGGGCGTATCGGCGACGAGCAAGGCCGGTGTACCGTCGGCGTGCAGCAGATTGCGCCCCCCTGACGGGATGCGCCAGAATCCGTGGTGGTAAAAGCGATTAGCAGCCGCGCCTGGCTCGACGCGCAGTTCGCCGATTTGCCCTGCCAGCCCCAGGTCGCACGGCGCGCTGAAGCTCTCCCAGCGCCAGATGCCTTCCGCCAGCGGCGAAGCAAAGCGCACTTTCCAGCTATCCCCGCCGTCCCAAAAAGCCGGGCGCAGCAGTTCCGTGCCGTCCGCGTGGACGAAGCGCACCCACGCATCCACATCCGTGTAGGGATTGGCATAGTCCTCCTGCGCAGAAAGTGCCAATTCAGTCTGTTGCCATTGTGTTAAGGTAGTATTCACAGAATCCTCCTTACAAACGCGCTTGCAAAAACGCTTCGATTTCATCCCTCCAGGGGATCGAAGGTTGCGCGCCCATGCGCTGGACGCACATCGCGCCGCCCGCGCTGGCGAAGCGCACGGCCTCCGCCAGGTTTTGGCCCTCCGCCAGGGCAACGACGAGGCAGCCGCAATAGGTGTCGCCGGCGGCGGTGGTGTCGAGTGGCTTGACGGGGAAGGCAGGGATGTGCACCACGTCCTCGTCCGTCGCCATGACCGATCCCGCCTCACCCAGTGTGATGATTGCCGTCTGTGCGCCCAACTCACGCAATTTCTGCGCCGCCGTCTGCGCTGAAGCCTGGTCTATGACCGGAACGCCGGTAAGGGCCGAGGCTTCTGGCTCGTTGGCGACGACGATACTGACCTTCTTGAGCTGCGCCGCGTCGAACGGCAAGGCGGGGGCGTAGTTCCAGACGACGGGCGTGCCAACCTCGGCGGCGATGTCCAGCGCGCGGGCGATGGACGCGGGTGGAATCTCGAACTGCATCAGCACGTAGGCGGCGTCGGAGATTATGTCGCGCACGGCGTCCACGCGCTCCGGTGTGAGCAAGCCATTTGCGCCGGGCGCCACCGAGAGGTAATTGTGCCCGCCCTCACCGATCATTACCAGGGCCGTGCCGCTCGAAATGCCCGTGTCGCGGTAGATGTAGTCCGTGTTGATGCCGCTCTCGCGGAACCCGGCGAGCATCCGCTCTGCGTAAGGATCGTCGCCGACGCAATTCACGAAAATCACGTCGCCCCCTGCACGCCCGGCAGCCACGGCCTGATTCGCCCCCTTCCCGCCGAAGGTCTGCATGAATGTGGCATTCGTCACGGTTTCATCGCGCGCCGGAAGATGATCCATTTTCATAATGAAGTCAATGTTGGAACTGCCGATTACGACAATGGGTTTGGACATCTGCTGCTCCTTTCGACTCAGACTCACTCTATCCAGATTGCCGGGTTATGCTCTGGATCAGCCGAGTCGCCCTGGAAATTCTCCAACTTCAAGTTGTCGACAGCGTGGCTGTGCAGGGCGCGGCCAAAGTAAGCTGGGCGATTCGCGCCCCAAACCACCCGGCAATTGCGTAAGGTGACGTTTTGCGCCTGGTTGAGGAAGAATCCGGCGGTAGGCTGCTTGAGGAAGCCGACTTGCGCCCAATCGCCGGGGCACGGACGGCGATCATACAGCCCGCCTTCCCATTTCGACCATTTGTCCAGCTCGATATGAACGTTCTCGAACAGAATATCTTGTACCCGGTCGGGCGTCCAGCCTTCCACGTAGACGCCGTTTTCGCTGCGGCAAAAGATATCGACGAAACGCACATTACGCACGCGCCCAATGCCGCGCTCGTCATCCCACGGCACCGCTGAGACACAGATTGGCTCGCCTGTGCCCCACCAATCGTGCTCGAACAGGCGCGTCTCGATCAGCATATTGCTAAAGAGCACGTCTTCCACATCCGATGCTTCGCTCAGGCGCACGGCCAGCCCGCGATGGCTAGCGCGAATGACGCACGAATCGAAGATGATGTGGCGCATCGGGGCGCGACATTCGCAGCCCACGCACAGGGCGATGGACGTTGAGGTGAGGGTGCAGCCCGTGACGATGATGTTTTCGCAACCGTCGCCGTAGGCGGCTGTTTCCTCGCAGGTTTTCAGCACGATGCAATCGTCGCCGCTGACGATGTGGCAATCGCTGATGCGCACGTTGCGGCAGCGGTCAAGGTCAATGCCGTCACTGTTCGGCAGTTTCAGGTCGTTTTCGATGTGAATGCCGTGAATCAGCACATCGTCGCAGCCCGAAAGCCGCACTGTCCACAATGCGCCATCCCGCACAGTCACATCGCGGAAGGTCACTTTTTTACATCCCAACAAGAAGAAGGTGAAAGGCCGTCCGGGTTTCATACGGTAAATATCGCCCGTATCTTCGCGGACGAAGAAACGTCCCCCGCCGTCAATCACGCCGGTCCCGCTGAAACTGATGTTTTCGGCTCTCTCGGCGGTGATAAATATCGTTTCGCCGGGTTGCTCAACACCGGTTTGTCCGCCGCTCAACGCGCCTACTACAAAGCGCGCCGTATAGTCGGTGACTTCTGGACTGGCCTGCAAGACCGCGCCGGGTTCAAGATGCATTTCGACGTTGGATTTAAGCGTCAACGATCCGGAGCGATAGATCCGCCCGGCCGGAAAACGCACCTGTCCGCCACCCGCCGCATAACAGGTTTCAATGGTTTTTTGAATGGCGGCGGCATCGTTCGTGACGCCGTCACCACGTGCTCCATAATCAAGGACGTTGTAAATGCTCATCAGCTCTCCCTAATAGCCACCCGTTAACGGCTTATCGCTGACCGCTGACAGCTCCCCACAAATCGCCGTCGTGGACGTATACCCGTTGCCCAGCCGGTGCGCGCCCATTTGAATGAATAGCTCCGCGCGTGCCCGGTCGCGGATGCCGCCGGAGGGCTTGACCTTGATGCGCCCCTGTGCTGCGTCGAGCATCGCCTGCACCTGCTCCACCGTCGCGCCCTCACCGTTGAAGCCGGTGGAGGTCTTGACGAAGTCGGCACCAGCGTCAATCGCGCATTGTACCGTGCGCTTGATCTCGTCCAGGGTCAGCCAGGCCGTCTCGAAGATCACCTTGAGCGGCACGCCGGCCGGTCGGGTCACGTCGGCGACGGTGCGGATGTCTGCCGTAACCTCGTCCCACAGCCCCGAACGGATGAAGCCGTAGTTCGCCACCATGTCGATCTCGTGGACGCCAACCGCGATGTAGTGCCGCGCCTCGTCCGCCTTGACCGCGCTCAGCGTGCAGCCGTGCGGGAAGGCGAGCGTGCAGGAGACCTCCGTTTCCGTCCCCTGGCACATCTCGACGGCCAGTTTGATGTCGCAAGGCCGCACACAGACGGTGCGCACCTTGTAGTCAATGCCCAGTTGAATCGCCTCAATCGCCTCCTGGCGCGTCATGTCTGGCTTCAGAATAGCATGATCCAAATACCGGTTGATGTTTTGAATGGTCATTGTATGCTCCTTTTTAGCCGTCAGCCAGAGCTGATAGCTGACCGCTGATAGCTGATTGCTGATTGCTTTATCGCTCAAATCGCTTGCGGCCCCGCAGCGCCGTCAACCCTGCGAGGAAGCCGGCGCCGTGGGGAATCCAGTCTTCGTCGGTGTAGAGGAGCGGCTCGTCCTTCTCGTTGTCTGGCGCGACGACCAGTTGGAACTGCGGGTTGACGTCGAAGCCGTTGGGGACAGAGCCGCGGATGCCCGTCCAGCAGCCCGTCCAGCGCCGCCCAACGCCGTAAATCTGGCTGTACGGCAGCGCGACGCCCTCCGGGATCTCTTCGCGCCACAGCACACAGCCCTCGAAGCTCTGGCGCGTGATCCCGGCGTTGAGGCCGCAGATCCATTGCAGATTGCCGACGACGATCTGCCGCAGCGCCGGATCGCTGCTCACGCCCATGCACGCGGCGGCCAGTGCGGCCCCGAAACCGTAGCTGGTATTGATGCCGTGCCAGGGACCGCAAAAGCTCATCAGTCCCTTGCCCCTAAAATAGCCTACCGGCAGCAGGTAGAAGGGGTTGCGTTTGCAGGCCGGGATCAGATACCCTTCGGCGAACCGGCGCACGCACGCGCGCCACAGCGGGGCGTCCGGGTGACTGTCCCAGCGCGTCGCCATATCCAGCAGCGGTGCGATGTAGTGGGGGAACGTCGAACCGGTGTCGTGGCCGACGTGGTGGTGGGTATTCGCCTTCTCGGTGAAGTCGGCAGAGGCGAAGGTGTAGAAGTGGCCGTAGAGGCCGTCCTCCGAGCGCGATTCTGGCACCTGCCGTGCCATGACCTCGCGGGCGAGGCGAACGGCGTGGCGCTGGTAGGGGGTCTGCCCGGCGGCCCACAACTGCACGCAGCCCCACAGCATCATCGCCAGGTCGCGGGTCATGAATTCGTCGGGCACGCGGAAATCCTCCGGCGCGCCGTGGTTCATCGCGGAGAAGTTCAGCCCGCCGAAAGGTTTGGCTTCGAGGATGAGGTAGTTCATCGCCCGGACGGCGCGGTGGATGTACTCCTGGCTTTTGTCCGGGAACGTATCGGCAAGCAGTCGTCCGGCGTGCGCCAGCGCGACGACCGCCTGCGCGCTATCGCCGGGAATGGGGAACAGGTGATTGGGGATTTCGTGTACCAGCGCGCCGACCGGCGCGCCAACCCGCTCGCCGGTATCCTGGAGCAGGGCGAGATAGTCGCACCCGCGCATGAGTTGCGCGCGCAACCGGGCGATTTGTTCACCGCTGAGCCACTCGTAGCCGACAGAGAGCAGTTCGCACAGGCCGATGACGGTGGTAGCGTGGCTGTTGGCCTCGCGCCACTCGACGCCGCAATCCAGCCAGCCGATGCCGTTCCGCGCACGCCGCCCGCGCTCTTCCAGTTGATCCAGCGCAATTGCCTCGACTGTCGCCCGCCACAGCACGTTGTCACCCACCGTCACCGACTCACTGCGGCAAAGCGTGGCCCCGTCCGACGCGGAGACAATGATGACGTACTCGCCGGCCTCCTCCACGGCGGAGAAGTCGATCTCCCACCAGTGCGCGTTCCACGTCTCGCCCCAGTAACGGACGTCGCCGGACAGCACCGGCGTCGCCTGCTCCGTCTCCCGCGTGAGGGGCGCCACGGTGAACCGCGCGCCATCCGGCACGTAATCGCGCCGGTCACTCCGAATGAGCGCCCGCTTCGGGTTGCCCAGGTCATAGCCGATTTGTGAGGTGAGAAAGCCGTTGGCGTGTAACACTATGAGCCTCCTGTCAGAATAGTCTCAACGGATTTAGTGGATTTAATGGAAGGGTGTGTGTCGTAATTGACCCACATAACCTCAGTCTTTGCATTGTGCGCCATCCCGGCCTTATTGTCAAGCGCTTAAAGCTGACAGCTAATTGTTCTGCAAAACCAGCACCCAATCCCCCTCGTCCGGCGGAATAAACTCAGTCGTCTTCCACGGTGCGACCTCGACCGGCGACAGGCCGTAACGCTCGCCGGTGCGCGGATCGTACCAGCAGGCGTTGAGGTGCGGCCCCTTGAGGAGGAAGGTACGCAGCATGGCGGGCTTGCCGGAAGGGAAGTAGACCAAAGCGTAGCGGGCATCCGGTGCGCGGCACGCGGCGATGTAATCGGGCGCGCTCAGGTTGGGCGGGACGACGAGTGAAGGATCGGGTAGCCGGTCGAAATACGGCCCGGATTCGATTAGCGCGCGGGCGTGTTGCATCTGGCCGGAGCCGGGTAGGTGAATCGCCTCGTCCCAGGGCAAATTGGCAGCGATGATCGGCGGATCGCCGCGCTTCCACATCTGCCAGATGTCGTTGCAGCCGTAGGTGTGCCCGCACGCGCCGCTGAACAGCGCCCAATAGCAGAAGTGCCGCGTGTGGATCGCTTGCAGGCGCGGATTCGCGCCGTTGAAGGCGTGCGGGATGTTCTCGTAGCCTGGCTCGCTGTCGAGCACGGGCTTGAGCGGCGTGCGGTTGTACTCGGCGGCAATCGAGGTGTAGTTGTCACGGTGCAGCGTGTGGCCGGTCTGGATCATATTGAGGTCCAGCCAGTCCGCGTCGTGGAAATAGATCGCCGAGCTGTACTGGCCGGTGGGGTGGAAGGTGATCAGGTGGCGGCCTTCGTCGCCTTCACGCAAGCCCTGCGCCATCGCTTCGAGGATGCGCCGTTCTTCATCATCGCCCACAAACTTATCGCCACCGAGGATCCAGATGACCGGCTTGTGGCGGTAGCGTTCGCCCAAAAAGCGCCCGTAGACCAGCGCGTTTTCCGGGGTGAACACCAGCGGGCCTTTCCCGCCGTTCTTGTGCCACTTGTCGCCCCAGGTGGGCAGCATCCCGATGTAAAGGCCCAACGCCTCGGTGCGGTTGACCACCCAATCCACGTCCTGGAAATACGGCTCGTTGGGTTTGGTGGGATCGTTGTCGATCAAGGGGCGGTGTCCGGCGGGATTCGGCGTGTTGAGGCCGTCCAGTTCGGCCAGGACGACGGCCTGAATCACGGTGAAGCCTTTGCCCGCGCGGTCGCGCAGATATACGTCGGCCTCTTCGCGGCTGAGCCGGTGAAACAACTCCCAGGCCGTGTCGCCCAACCAGAAAAACGGTTGGCCTTCCTCAGTTACCAGATAACGCTGGCTCGAGTGCACTTTCAATTGTGGTAACGTCATATTACTTCCTCATAATCGAATACGAAAACCGAATCAAGCCCATTCTCCAAAGCCGGGATGACCGTGCTGGCCGCAAAAGCCACGTGCGCCGGATGGTCCAGGTAGCGATGCCGGGCTTCGATGCTGTCAAACTCGGCGCGGATGCCCTCGTGAAAGCCCTTATCCAGGGCCTCAGTGCTGTTATTGTACACCCAACAGAAGCTTTGGATTTCGGGAATCACCTGCTGCAAAGCTGCAAACTCGCGGCGTAAAGCCTCGCGTTCGGCTTTAGTCAGCATCGGCTTCCATTTGAAAAAAGCGAAATGCACGATTTTGGTTGGGGCTATGGACATAAGTCGCCCCCTACGGTCGATTGTGGTAGTACAAATCCCACCCCAGATAGGTCGTCAGCGCCTCATGGATCACATCCGCGACGTGGCCGCGCGTCATGGCGACGTGATGCTCGAATCCGTATTTGCACAGCGTCGCCAGCAACTCTTGCATATTGGGGACGTGAACGACGGCAGTGCCGCCGGCGATGCTCGTCGGGTCGGCGGTCAGCGCGCCCTCGCCGACGTAAGCGCGGATCACGCCCCGCTGGTCATCGGTGGAAGCGCGGAAGAATGTGACCGGGCCGGGCGCGGCCTGGCCTTTCACCGCGCCAAAGCAGCGGTCCTCGCCAAGCGTGGCGCCGAGCACGTCCAAGTTTGAGATTTCGACTTCGGTGCCGAAAAAGTGCTTAGGGTAGTTGCTGCAATGGACGTTGATGCACTTGTCGCGGTCGACGCCGTAGTTGTTATTCCAATCCTGGAACGCGGGCGGGTTGCCAGAAGCCAGCAGCAGCGTATACATTGAGAGTGCGCCGACCACGTCCACTTCGCACGCGCTTGGCATATACCGCTCGCCCATCATGCTCATTGAAAGGCATGTGGCGCAACCATAGTTTTTCTGGATCGAATCCCAGCACTGCACCGCGCTGGCGTCGCACTCGTTCTCGTCCATCCAGCGATCCAGCGTCACCGAGAGCCGCGCCTGCCGCAGGACGTTTTCCGCCGGGATCGTCGCGGGAATGCGCCCGTAAGCACGGATTTCCGCCAGCTTGGCCTGCACGGCCGGGTCCTGATCGGACAACGCCTGCGCGCTGCCGATGATCTCCGAGAGGTCTACCGGCACAACGGTCACACCCGTCGCCTGGAGCAGCTTCTCGCTGAAGCGCACCGTCTGGAAGGGGGCCGGGCGCGCGCCAATCGCGCCGATGCGCGCGTGGCGCAATCCCTTGACCGTGCGGCACACGCGCGCGAAAAAGTCCAGGTCGCGGCGGAACTCCGCGCTGTCAATGGGATAGGTGTGGTAGGTGGTGTTTGTAAAGGGGATGCCGTACTGGTAGAGGTTGTTGCACACCGACAGTTTGCCGCAGAACGCATCGCGGCGGTTGGCGACATCCAATTTGTCCAGATCGTCGTCACACGCCTGGACGAGTACGGGCACATCCAGCCTGGCCATGTCGAGCGTCTGGACGACGCCCAACTCGTCGCCAAAGTTGGGCAGCACGACGATGACGCCGTCAATCTTGTCCGCGTTCTTTCTGAACAAGTCCGCGCACAGTTTGGCGTGCTCACGCGTCTCGATGGCGCCGCAGGGCGTGGCGTCTTCCGGCGTGATGACGTAATCGTAGCCTTGTTGCTCCAAAATGCTGAGCAGTTTGCTGCGCGCGCCGGCGGCCAACTGCGCGTTGAAAAAACCGCGTGAGGCCACGATCAAACCAAAACAGGGTTTCTTTTCCATGATACGCATGATTTCTCTCCTTATTATAAGCTATCAGCGTTCAGCTATCAGCCAGAGCTGAAAGCTGATAGCTGAATGCTTGTGAATTTACACTTGCGCGACCAGTTGGTCGCGTTTGGCCGCGATGCTGGCCAGCAGACTGTCGAACGCTTTGGCGAATTGGGCCACGCCCGCATCCTGAAGCTCCTGCATCACCTGATCCAGGTTGACGCCGACTTTCGCCAGCCGCGCCAACTGCGCGCGCGCCTCATCCAGGCCGCTTTCGATGGTCAATCGCACCGTACCGTGATCGAGGAACGCCTGGATTGTATCCGGCGGCGCGGTATTGACCGTGTTCGCTCCAATCAGCGCGTCTACATACAGCGTATCGGGGTAGGTGGGATTTTTGACCCCGGTACTGGCCCATAGGGGACGCTGCACCCGTGCGCCTTTCGCTGCCAACGCCTCCCAGCGCGGCCCGCTGAAAATCTCTTTGAAGCGCGCATAAGTGACTTTGGCGTTGGCTATGGCGATCTTCCCGCACAGGTCCGGCGCGCCGAGGCCAGGCAACTGCTTATCCAGCAGCGTGTCCACCCGGCTGACGAAGACCGAGGCGACCGAGGCCACTTTTCGCACGTCGCCGCCGGAGGTGGCCAGCTTTTCCAGCCCGGCGATGTAGGCTTGTGCGACGGTTTCGTAATGCGCCAGCGAGAACATGAGTGTGACGTTGACGTTGATGCCGTCGCCGATCAACGTTTCGACGGCGGGGATGCCGGCTGGCGTGGCCGGGACTTTGATGAACACGTTGGGGCGAGCCAGTGTCGCATGGAGCCGCCGCGCCTCGGCCACCGTGTTTTCAGTATCGTGCGCCAGGACGGGGCTGACTTCCAGGCTGACGTAGCCATCCAGCCCGGCGCTGGCGTCGTAGAGCGGGTGCAAGATGTCGGCGGCGCGCTGGATGTCCGCAATCGCCAGGCTCTCGTAGATCGCCTCGGTGGACAATCCCGCGCTGACCAGCGGCGCGATGGCGTCATCGTAGTCGCGGCTGCCGGCAATGGCTTTCTCGAAAATCGCCGGATTCGAGGTGACGCCGCGCACGCCCTGGTCCACCAGAGCTTGCAGTTCGCCGGACGTGATCAACGAGCGGCGGATGAAATCAAACCATAAGGCTTGTCCTAAAGCAGCGAGATCGTGTAACTTAGTCATCATCCCTCCTTCTCAAAGTTGCACGGCATAGCCATTGGGGAACTCCGGCGCAAGCTGGTATTCGGCGATGCGCTCCAGGAACTTGAGATAGTGAATGCCGTCTTTGGCGGCGGTGTCTGCGTCGGGGATCATCGGCGCGCTTTCGATGGTGCAATAACCGTCGTAGCCGATTTTCTTGAGCGCACGGATCACGGCCTTGAAGTCCACCGTCCCGTAGCCAGGCGTGAGCGAGTTTGAGTCGCGGAAGTGCATGTGCCACAGCAAGGGGTGTGCGTCCATCACCGCCTCGTAAGGATTTAGTTCCTCAAAGTTGGCGTGGAACCAATCTATCTGGATGCCGATGTTGTCGCAGCCGGTCAGCGCGATCATCCGCTTGTGGTTCAGCACCGTGTTGACGAACTTGCCCATCTCCAGATGATTGGTGGCCTCGAAGACCAGGCGAACACCTTTGCTCTGCGCGTAAACCGACATACGGCGCAGCGCGTCCACGGCGACGGCGGTACATTCCTGGACATTCTCGGCAGTGATGTCGGTGTGGATCGCTACCGCCACCGTGACGCATGGCGCACCCAACTCGGCGGCCACGTCAATCGTCACCTTGGTCTCCGACACCGCCAGGTCTGCTGTCTTCGGCTCGGTCAGTGTCTTGTAGACGGGCGAATACGGATCCCACATCTCGCCCCAACACTCGTTGATGCACGAGACCGCCAGATCATACTCGACTTTGAGGCGGCGGTGGGCGGCGACGTAATCCTCCAGCGTGACGCCAAGTCCGTACCGGCCCTTCGGCGGGCACAGTTCAATTGCATCATAGCCCAGTCGCTTGAGCCGCTGATAGGTCTTTTCTGGGTGCAGGTACGTCTCTTCCTGCCCAAACGTCAATTGAAAGTAGCTAAACTTAAGCGGGATCATTATCGTTCCTCCGGAAAATAGTCTGATGCATACCAGAATTTCTGTCAGCAGATTAAGCAGATTTTGTTTGGTTTACAGTGCGTAATCTGCTCAATCCGCGTGCAACCAGCGGTTGTCTATCTGCTGACAACAAAACTCATCACATATCTTCAGGTTTCGGCGGCGGATACACCCGCTCCGGTATCGCGCGTCCCTTTGGACGTTCGATTAGTTCAATCGTCACGCCGATCTTGTCCTCCGTGTCGAGATAGGCGTAATGCCCGTCGCCGTCCGCGCCGAAGCCTGCGCCATCCATGATCATTGTCAGTCCGGCGGCTTCCGCCTCGGCGAGCGCGGCCCGCATATCATCCACCAGCACGCCGAAGTGATGCACGCCGTAGCCGTGTTCCTTCACAAAGTCGTCGTAAACGTTATCCCCTTCAAGCGGCTGGATCAACTCGATGCGTGTGGGGCCGAGGTAGCCAAGCGCGACGCGCATTTTGTATTCGGCAGGTTCGCCGTGGTACGTCATAGACTTGACCAGCGGCTTGCCGTAGGTGTAGATGTGCCACGGCCCAATACCGAACAAGTTCCAGTACATTTCCACGGCCTTGTCTAAGTTCGGCACGATGAGCGCAACTTGCGCTACGCCATTGTTCAGAAACGGCAATACAGGTGTCTCAGTCATCGACTATCCCTCCAAAATTGGACCACGAATCTTCACGAATAGAAAACAGATTTGTGTAAATTCGTGAAGATCCGTGCTAGAAATACTAACCTGTAAGCAAATTGCCTTACGGCAAGAACACGACTTTGAGTGCCTGCCCATCCAATGCCAACTGCGCGCCCGCGCGGAAGTCGGCCAGCGGGAAGCGGTGCGTCACGAGTTTGCCGGCGGGGATGCGCCCCGAGGCCAGCAAATCAAGCGCGACCCGTTGGTGGCGCGGCGCAAACGTCGTCGTCCCGATGATGTGCAGCGCGTTGTAATGGACGAGGTTCAGGTCCACGCCGGGCTTGCTGTTGTCTTTGGGCAAGCCACCGAAGATGAGGATGCGCCCGCCCTTGCGTGCCATCTCCACCGCCTGGACTGTAGCTGCCGGCGCGGGCGTCGCCGTGATGATGACATCCGCGCCCTTGTTTTGGGTCAGACGGCGCACTTCCGTGACTAAATCCACTTTCGCCGCGTTGATCGTCGCGTCCGGCGCGAAGGCTTCCGCCAGCGCCAGGCGCTCGTCCACGATATCGGCGACGAAGACGCGCTTCGCTCCACGCGCCCGCGCCAGGCTGACGTGCGTGCAGCCAATCGGCCCCGTTCCGATGACGACAACGGTATCGCCCAGGCTCACCTGCCCCTTCTCCTGCGCGTGGACGCACGACGAGACCGGCTCGGAGATTGCGGCGAACACCGGATCGAGGCCCTCCGGCGCGCGGAGGATCGTTCCCAGGCGCAGGCACGCTTCCGGGATCGCGATGTAATCCGCGAAGCCGCCGGGCCACGCCTGCGCGATCTCGCGGTAATTCTCGCACAATTCGTGGCGCCCTTCGACGCAGAAGTCGCACACGCCGCAGTAGGCCAGCGGTCCCACCGCCAGCCGGTCGCCTACCTGCCACGGGCCGTTGTAGTCTTTGCCTAAAGCGACCACGTCGCCGCAAATTTCGTGCCCGATGATCCACGGGAACGTCACCTTGCGGTGCCCGCTGCGCAGTGTCCGCAAATCGGAGCCGCACAAGCCGCAGGCCAGCACCTTGAGCAGCAGCCCGCCCGCCTCCGGCTCCGGGACGGGCGTCGTTTCCACCGCGAAGCCCATCGGCGCGCGGATGATCATCGCGTTCATTGTCGTATTGACCATTTATCGTCTCCTCTACGCGATCCCCAACACCGCATCCTGCATTTGCCGTACCTTGTAGACAAACTTCTCTGTCTCTGGCGCGAAGTTCTCTGCCGTGAAGAGTTCCCCCTTAGCGATAGGCCGCGTCACCTTGCCGCCGGGCGTGATGCCTAACGGGATCGCCTGCTGTGCGCGCGCCTCCTCGTAGATGTAGATGCGTCCCAGGTAATCGGCGCAACCGATCTCGCCGACCACGTCGCCGGGCCGGAGGTCGCGTTTGGCGACGGGCACGACTTCGGAGACTAGGCGCGTGGAGGCGACGGTACGCTCGCCGTATAGCACGGCTTCCACAATCGCCAGCGGCGTCTCGATGTTGCACAGGTGGTAGGGACGCAGCAGCAGGTAGTACGGCCCCGGCCCCATCCCTACGAAGCGCATATCGGTGTGGACGCGCTCGTCCTGCGAGGTGACAATGGCGAAGACGCCCGGTGCGATTTTGCCGGTGCTGTACTCTACGCACCCGCGCCGGCTGAAGATGCCACCATCGGCCTGCGGGATGAAGGTTTTGGACAAGTCGGGGATTTCCACTTTCGGCCCGTGCATACCCGGCACATCGGGAACCAACCCCGTCGCGTTGGAGACCGCCGCCATCTCTACCATCGTCTTGCTGCCATCCTTGAACGCCGACAGCATCTTGGGGTTCATCCCCTTGCTTACTGCCTCGTCGTGGTATGTGTCGGGCGTGGCGTCGAAGTCAATCGTGTTGTTCTTCCCCTTGCCCAGACAGACCACCTCGAAGCCGAGCGCCCGGTTCTCGTTGAACAGCATCTTGCAGACGCCCGGCTCATCGCCGGAGGCCACGGTGTAGACGCAGCCCGCCTTTTGCGCCAGCCGGTGCAGAATCGGGCCGACAGTGACGTCGGTTTCGACATTGAGCATGACGATGTGCTTGCTGTGCTCGATGCACGTCCAGGCGACGCGCGCGCCCACCTCGGTGAGACCCGTCGCTTCGACCACGGCTTCCAGCGACGGGAGCTGCGCCAGCAGCAGCGCGTCTTCCGTGACCACGTACTTCCCGGCGCGTAGTGCGTCTTCGGCGACGCCAAGGGTGCTGGTCACACACACGTTCGCTTCCGGGACGCCAAGTGAACCCAATGTCGCCAAGGCGCGCTCCGCGTCCACGTCGGCAATCGCCATTGTCTCCAACCCTTGCATCTGGTGCGTCACGTGCACCAATCCCGATCCCATTTGCCCGCAGCCCACCAATCCCACGCGGATCGGATTCCCTGCCGCCGCGCGCTGTTGTAACCGTTCGTACAGTTCCATATACTTATGTTCCCCTTTCTGAAATTACCCCTTTTCCTTACATTTGACTGCAAATGTAGGGTGGGGGGTTTTGGGACGGTACACCGCCCAACCCCCCCTGCCATAATGGTGAAGATGATACCTATCCTTTAACCGCGCCCGCCAACGCACCTTCTACAAAGAAACGGCGGAACATGAAGTAGATTAAGACCAATGGCACCACCGAAGCAAAAATCGCCGCGTAGATGACCTGAAAATTCGTCGAAAACTGCCCCACGGTGCTCTGGATGAAGGGCAGCAGCGTGGTATTGCCCGGATCGAGGTAGACATACGGCTCCAGAAATTGATTGTAGATCAACGGCAATTGGATGACCACCAAACTGACAATCGGCACCTTGAGCAGCGGCAGCAGGATATGGCGCAAGTATTGCCAGTGGGTCGTCCCATCGATCATCGCAGAATCTTCCAGGTCTTTGGGAATCGCGCCAATCGCGGAGGTGAAGATCATCGTCGAGAGCGCCGTCCCCTTGATGTTGATCAACACCAAACCGATCAATTGCAACACCCACCGCGCGGGGCCTTGCGTATCGTAGCCAGGAATAAGCCGCATGATCCATTGGATGAGCAGATATTGCGGCAATAGAATCAACATGCTCGGAATGACCATCTGCAGCAGGTAAATGTTGTAGATGAACATCTGGTCTTTGCGTTTTAGTCCGGCCAAGCCGTATCCCGTGAAAATGGAAAGGGTGATGATGCCAACCAGACTGAGTGCTGTTATGACTAACGTGCGCAAGAGTGCGTTCCAGAATTCCGGGCCTTTCAGCAACGTTAACCATCCGTTGAAGGTGTAGAAGTCGGCGAAGTACTCTTCGATGTCTTCTTCCGGAATATTGTATTCTTCGGCGATTTCTCGCAGGGTGGTGCGGGACATCAAAAAATCGGTCGTGGGGATGCCAAGCGCCTTTTTCATATCGGTCAAATCCAGGTTGTAAAAGACCGACAGGTTACCGACTTCCTGTTCCAGGCGTACCTCGTCGGCTTTGGGAATCCACAAATGGAGTTCGGCGGCATCTTTCGTACTGACAAAACTACGTACGAACAGCGTATAGAAGGGAAACAAGGTGAACACTGTGTAAAGCAGCATCACCAGCAGGGCAAAGAGGCGCAGGGCTTGTTTGCGCTTGCGCAGCGTTATCTGATGTGCATTTGAAAATTGGGGCTTACCAAATTTCGGCCAATTGGTCATCGCACACCTCGTTAATATTGCAGGTGGCGCTGTAAGCGTTGCAGCGCAATGCCCAAGACGACGAGCGGCAAGAAGGTTTCCACGGCCAACGTCATGCCGAGCGCCAGCCGCTCCACCTGAAAGCCATACGTGAAGAACAAAATACTGAGCAATTTGGCTTCGGGATTGACGTACAAGGCGCCCATTGCCACCAATTCATCGAATACGGCGAAGGACCCGATCAGGCACATCGTCGTCGCAATGATGAAGGAGGGGATCATTTGTGGGAAGTAGATGCGCCACAAACGCTGTAAGTAGTTCGCCCCGTCTACCACAGCGGCCTCTATCGTTTCTTCAGAGATGCTGAGCAGGCCGGAAAGAAAAATCGCCATGTTATACCCCGCGTAGCGCCAGCCCACCAGCAACGGCAAGATGAAAGCGGTGCCCTGGGGCGAATAAATGTCGAAGGCTTTGCGAATAAGGCCTAATTGCAGGAGCAGTAAGTTGGCCGTCCCCGTGGCTTTGGCGAACAGCATCACCGCCATATACCCCACCGCCAGTCCGGAGACCATCAGCGGCAAATACACAATCGTGAAAAATCCGCCGCGAAAGCCGACCTCGTACATCAACAGGGCCAGACTCAGCCCGAAGATGTAGACAGTCGAATAGTTCAAGACGACAAAGACAACCGTGCGCTGCAAGGCTGGGAGATAGTCGCGCTGTACGCTTGGATCGGTAAAGAGCGCGGTGAAGTTACGGAACCCTACCGGGTTGATTTGCGGATCGTTGAAGCGCGACATGTCGGTAAAGAGAATCGGGATGGCGACAAAGAACGGCACAATCGTCAGCCCCACGAATAAAATCAATTGGGGCAGGATAAAACCGTATTGCGTCAAAACGAGACGTTTCTGGCATTTGCTCAGACGCTTACATTTTTTCATGCTAGGCCCTTTCCTACAGGTGCAACGCACTCAAGCAAATGTCATATTTGCCAAGTGCGTTGCACCCCTATGCGTAAAACTAGGCTGGCAGCCCTTCGAAGCTCTCTTCCCAGTTGCGCTGCGCGATATCGAGCGCTTCTTGCACGGTGATCTTGCCGCTCAACACATCGGCGAAGACCTGGTTGTTGCCGTTGCTTTGCCAGTCCCAGACGCCCTTGGCGCCTTTCTTTTGGTACGGCCCGGCCTTGACCAACCCGGTCAGGCCTTCCTCGAACTTGCAGTCGGCGAAAGCGCCGCCGGAAGTGCCGATGTCTTTGAGAATGGCCTTGAACTGCGGGCCTTTGAGGTCTAGCGGCGTATCGAGTTTGTACAGCGGCACGCGCCCTTCAGCTTGGGCGCGCATCTCGATCACTTTAGGGCTGAAGAACCAGTTCCAGGCCCTCAGGATCTGCGGCCACTCCGGCAGCTTTTCCACACCCGCGCGGATGAAGTACTGTGCGTCAATCGTCGGCGGGAGCGCGCCCTGCAACCACTGTTGCCCATCGGCGGGCGGCGTGGCGGGGAAGCCGGCCTGCGTGAACGTGGAGCCGGCAGCAATCGCCTTATCCCACACCCACGGGCCGTGCAACATCATCACCGACTTCCCGGCGATATAGCTGGCTTCCATATCACCTTCCCATTGGCGCGTCCACATGCTTTCCGGGATCCAGCCACGCTCGTTGGCCTTCTTGAAGAATTCGTAGGTGTGACGATAGGGTGAGTCAGGCGCGTTGAATTTGGCCTTTCCCAACCAGCAATCTGCCTGCCGTTCGCGCGATCCATCGGCAAAGGCCAGCGGGATCAAATCCATCAGGCACATGCCGAAGACCCAGTTATGCCAGGCTTGATTCCAGAAATACTCCACATCCGGCTGTGCCTTGGCCCATGCCGTTCCCTCATCCAGCCAGCGCTCGAAATCGTCCCACGTCTTCACATCCCGGCGTGGATCCAGGCCGGCCTTCTCCATCAGATCGGCGTTGTACTGCCACGTGAAGACGAAACCCTGGAAGATGTCCAACGAACGCGGGCCAGGGAGCTTGTAAAGGTCCGCCCAGGCGGTCTTGACATCGTAGGTCCAACGGTCGAACCACTCGAACCCAATGGTGCTCAGGTCCACCGCCATCTGGTAGTTGTCCTTGTTGAAGAAAACCTGCATCTCCTGCGTATTCTCGAACGCGGGCAAATACCCACCGGCGACCTTCGCTTCGTGTGCGGCAGCGGTGTCCTCGTTGATCGAGAACAGGTTGATCTTGATGTCAGGGTTTTCGGCCTCGAAGACGTTCCAGATTTCCCGGTACGCGCCTTCATACTCCGCCACCGGCGCCATCACGTCCAGCGTCACCTGCCCTTTAGCCACCGGTGCATCCGCTTTGGGGGCCTCCGGTGTTGCCTGCGATGCAGGGGTGGTTGTTTTACCGCACGCAGCCAGTATTCCGCCGGCGGCCGTCAATGCGCTCACGCGCAAAAAGTCACGCCGGCTCATCTTTTTGGTAATCACGGGTTCCTCCTTTGTTTCCTTCTTGACTTACTGTTAGGGTTTAGTAGACTGTGCATCATGCGGTTTCCAGACCGCATAACTCCGAGGTACAGGCCGCGCGCTTTGAAGCCCGGCCAGGCAGGTGCGGCTTGTACCTCACCTACGCCGAAATGTGTTTGTTGCCATCTGCATATTCCGTGAGATAAGCGCCTCCTTTCCTTTTTTGACTTTCCATCTAGCGCAAGGTCGCCAACGTTTTGAAATCTTCCTTCACGTGCTCGTAAATGCGCTTGTACAGCGCGAAATACTCCATATACTGCGCGTGGTGCGCCGGGTTCGGCTCCATCGGCTCCACGTATTCCACCCAGTCTTTCGCCACGGAAAAATCCTTGAACACGCCCGTCGCCACGCCTGCCAGGATCGCGTCGCCGTAGGGCGCGCCCGTGCGCCGTTTGACCAGCGCAAGCGGCACGTCGAAAACATCGGTGATGATCTGCCGCCACAGCTTGCTCACCGCCCCGCCTTCGTTGAGCACCATCGGGTAATTGACCGGCAGGCCGGCCTCTTTGATCAGCCGGAACGAGTCGTACATCGCGTAAGCTACGCCCTCCATCATCGCGCGCACGATGTGGCCCTTGGTGTGGTGGAGCGATAGCCCGAAGATCACGCCGCGCGCGTCCACGTCCCAGATCGGCGTGCGCTCGCCCATCAGGAAGGGGAGGATGAGCAAGCCGTCGCTGCCGGGCGGGACTTTCTCGGCTTGCAGGTTGAGCAGGTCGTAGGCCGATATGCCCAACACGCGCTCCGTCTCGACCTCCGCTTGCGAGAACTGATCGCGCAGATAGCGGATGCACTGCCCGCCCGTCATCGTGGTGGGCACGGTGACGTAGGTGTGCTGCGAATCCACCGTGTAGGGGAAATTGATCATCAGCCGGCCCACGTCCGAGAAGTTGAAGTCGCTGCTCCGGTGGATGATGCCGAAGTTGCCCACCGATCCCAGGTTGCTCTGGAAGTCGCCGACCTCAATCGCGCCCGCGCCGACCCAACTGGCGTTGCAATCCACTTGCCCGGCGGCGACGGGGATGCCGGCAACCAGGCCGGTTTGCGCCGCCGCTTCGGGCGTCACTGTGCCGACGATGTCGGTGCAGCGGAAAATCTCCGGTAGCAGCGCGGGATCGAGGCCGATTTCATCCAACATCGCCGTATCGAAATGCCCTTCGCGTAGGTTGTACGCCACGCCGTAGAAGGCAGCGCTAGAGTCGTGCAGCGTCGCCTTACCCGTCAGCTTGAGCGTGATGAAGCCGTCGATGGTCAGCGCTTTGTGGATGCGCCGGAACGCCTCCGGGCGGTGGCGCTTCTCCCACAGCAGGTTCACCAGCGCGGGATGGTCCTCCAGGCGATAGCCTGACAGTTGGAAGATGCGCTCCTCGCCCACGTGCTCTTTGAGCCACGCCACTTCCGCCGTGGCGCGGCGATCCATCAGGTTGTATGCCCGGTGCACCGGCGCGTGCTGCGCGTCCACCATCACCAGTGAGGGCAGCGCCGACGATGCCGCGATGCCGCGAATGTCCGCCGGTTTGATCGCTGCCTCCGCTATCACCGCCTTGATCAACCGGCAGGCAATCTCCCAATACAAGGTGGCGTCGTGCTCCGACCAGCCGGGATGCTCGTGGATGAGCGGGTACTCCTCAAAGGCAAATCCCAACACCGCGCCCGTCTCGTCAATCAAACACGCCTTCGCTCCACCTGTGCCGTAATCTATGCCAAGCAAATAAGCTGTCATAAGCCCTCCGAATTAGCAATGAGAGGTGAGAGTTGAGAAATGAGTAAGGAGAAATGAGACTCTTTACTCATTTCTCATTACTCTTTACCCTTCACTCTTCACATCCACCAACCGCCGCGCGTTGGCTTCGTCTGTCACGAGAACGTTGATGAGCTGGCCGCGTAGCGCGGCGCGGATGACCTCGGACTTCTCCGGGCCGCCGGCCACGCCGATGACGCGGGGAATCGCGCGGATTTGTTCTAGGGTGAGGCCAATAATGCGTTCATTGATCGCGTGCGGGATGGCGCGCCCATCCGCGTCGAAAAAGCGCAAACCGATGTCGCCCACTGCGCCGAGCGCCTGCAATGCCGCGAACTCCGCCTCGGTGAGGATGTTGGATTGCATCACCACTGAATTGACGGTGGGACGCCCGATACCCACCAGGGCAATATCCGCCTGGGCTGCCAGCGCCAGCGTGTCGGCGATTTGTGCGTCTGCCAGCAAAGCGGCGCGCACCTCCGGGCTGGCGACGATGCCCGGCGCCGCCAACATCCGCGCCTTCGCGCCGAAGGTCTGCGCCGTGCGATGCACCAGGTCGGCCCCGTACACGTCTGCTTCGGGATGCCCTAAGCCGCCGAGCATCTGCACCACGCGCATCTCCGGCCAATTGTTCGCAGGCAGCGCCGCGACGGTCGAAAGCAGTGTGTTGCCCCACGTCAGGCCAAGCACTTCATTGCCCTGTAAACTACGCACGAGGCACCCGGCTGCCGCCAGCCCGAGCGCGTTATGCAAATCGTGCCGGTCATCATACGTAGGGATGACGAGCGCTTCGTGCAAACCATAGCCGGTTTCCAGTTCGCGCTCCAGTCCAGCATACGATGCCTGGGGAGCGTTGATTGTAATGTGGACGATTTTCTCTTCGCGGGCTTGATTGAGGAGGCGTGATACTTTGATCCGTGAGAGGCCGAAACGCTGCCCGATCTCTTGCTGGGTCAACCCGTCTTCGTAGTAGGCTTTGGCGACTTTATAAAGCAGCTTTTGGGTTTCTGGATCGCTTTGCATAGTACCTCCTGAAGCATTGTTCATTTGAACAACCTTGAACAAATGAACATACGTATCATACCACACTTCCCTTATATCTGTCAATAGGCATTTACGAGGACTTTTGTGGTGTTTGGTTTATAATGACGCTGTTTTCCAGGGACAGAGTCGCACGGGGTAAACTCACAAAGGGGTGAACTATGATGGAGTTGGGCAAATACACACCACCGGCCAGCTCTATGCGGGTTGCGGCTGTACAGATGGAGAGTCGAGCAGGCGACAAGAACACCAACTTCACCACAATCGAGGCCTTTGTGGCGCAAGCTGCCGCCCAAGGCGTAGAACTGATCGTCTTCCCGGAGTGTTGCCTCACCGGCTACTGGTTCATACGCAACCTCACGCCGCACCAGTTGGGAAGCCTCGCCGAGCCAATCCCTGCTGGCGAGAGCACGCAACGTCTCCTGGCATTGGCGGCGCGGTACAACATTGGGATCGGAGCTGGTCTGGTCGAAGTCGATGCTGCCGGGTATTACAACAGCTACGTTGTGGCGCTGCCTGATGGGACGGCGCATCATCACCGCAAAATTCAGGCGTTCGAGCATCCGCTGATCCACAGCGGGACGGAATACACGGTCTTCGACATGCCTCAGGGATGGTGCGTAGGGATACTGATCTGCTACGACAACAACGTAAACGAGAACGGGCGGATGACAGCGTTGCTCGGGGCTGACGTGATTCTGGCGCCGCACCAAACCGGCGGCTGTCGCACCAAAAACCCGCATTTGATGGGCGTGATCGACCGTCAACTGTGGGAGAATCGTCACACCGATCCGCAGGCGATTGAGCGGGAGTTCCTGGGCGATAAGGGGCGCGGGTGGCTGATGCGTTGGCTGCCCAGCCGGGCGCACGATAACGGCGTCTTTTTGGTCTTTGCAAACGGCGTGGGGGTGGACGATGACGAAATCCGCACGGGCAACGCGATGGTGCTCGATCCGTATGGCCGCATCCTTACAGAAACCTGGGCCGCGGCAGACGCGATGGTCGTAAGCGATCTGGACGCTGGCCTGCTCGAACACGCCACCGGACGGGCGTGGATCGCCGCGCGGCGGCCCGAAATGTACGGCCTGCTGGCCCAACGCACGGGCCTGGAGCGTGACACGCGGGAACTGAAGTTCGATGAATGACGAAGCACGACAAACGGCACCACACATACGGTTGAGCATCGGTTCGGCGGTGAGCCTGGGACTGCGCACGGCGAAGATGGACGCGCAGCCCACGACGCTCTACACGCTGCTCGGCGAGACGTGCCTGGGCGCGTGCCGTTTCTGCACGCAGGCGCGGCGCAGCGACGCGGATCGCCAATTGTTGTCGCGCGTCATCTGGCCCGAATTCGAGATGCCCGCCGTGCTCGAAGGTCTCCAGGCGGATGACGGCATCCGGCGGGTGTGCATCCAGACGTTGTTGTATCCCGACTTGCTGGATGATCTTCTGGCGACCGTGCGGCAACTCAAGTCTGCTTCCGGTGCGCCGCTCTCGATCTGCATGAATCCCGTGGACAAGGACTGGCTGGTCGCGTTGAAAGATGCCGGAGTGGAGCGCGTGGGCGTGGGGCTGGACTGCGCGACCGAGGCGCTGTTCAACGCGATGAAGCCGGGCTTTAGCTGGAACCGTTACATGCAGTTTGTCGATGAGACGATTGAGATCTTCGGCGTTGGCTCGGTGCATCTCATCGCCGGGTTGGGCGAGACTGACGAGGCGCTGGTGCGGGCGTTCCAGACGTTCCACGACAAAGGCTGCGGCATCGCCCTGTTCGCCTTCACGCCGGTGCGGGGGACGCAACTGGATTTGGCCCCGCCCTCGTTGGAACGCTACCGCGCCGTGCAACTCGCCCGTTACCTGATCGTTCACGGTCAGGCGCGGATGGAGGATATGACCTTCGAGGGTGGCAAACTCGCGGCCATCAACGTGGACCAGGCCGTGTTGGACCGCGCCATCGAGAGTGGGACGCCCTTCCGCACGAGCGGCTGCCCCCAGTGCAATCGCCCGATGTACAACGAGCGCCCCGGCGGCGACCTCTACAACCATCCCGCCCCCCTCACCCCCGCCGAAAAATCCGCCGCCCGCGAGGCGTTGTGGCGTTATTTTGATCAGCAGATAGGCAACCCATAGGTTGCACGCAGATTCCTGTACTCATCAAAATCATCTTGCAAACCGGTACACGGATGAATACGGAGAACACGGATTTTTCCTTAAAGGAAATCCATAGAATCCATGAAATCCGTGTACAATTCTTGAGATCTTGATTGTAAAGTCATCTTGACGATCAAAGAATCTTCACGAATAGAAATCAAATTAGTGGAAATTCGTGGTTTAGTGTTCCAAAGGAGGCGTTATGGCTGTACAAGAATGGAGGTTGTTATTGACCGGCGACATGAGCGCGTTCGACAACATGGCGCTGGACGAGGCGGTTTTGCGCTGCGTGGTGGCGGGCGCGTCGCCGAGCACGCTGCGCTTTTACGGCTGGAAGCCGTCGGCGGTATCCATCGGCTACTTCCAGGGCATCGAGCAGGAGGTGGACCTGGACATGTGCCGCGAGAAGGGCGTGGACGTGATCCGCCGGCTCACCGGCGGCGGCGCGGTCTTCCACGAACACGGCAGCGAAATCACCTACTCGCTGGCGGTCAAGGACGACTATCCGGGCATTCCCAAGAAAGTGCTGGATTCCTACACGCTGCTGTGTGGCGGGCTGGTCGCGGGCTTCCGGCGGCTCGGCCTGGACGCGGAATTCAAGCCGATCAACGACATCCTCGTCAACGGGAAGAAGATCTCCGGCAACGCGCAGACGCGGCGCTTCGGCGGCATCCTGCAACACGGCACGCTGCTCTGTGACGTGAACCCACCCTTGATGTTCTCCCTGCTCAAAGTGCCCAACGAAAAAATCCGCGACAAGCTCATCGCCGGCGTCGAGGAGCGGGTGACATCCATCCGCCGCGAGATGGGGACGGTGGACAATGCTGCCGTCATCGAGGCGATGTGCGCGGGCTTTGCCGAGATATTGGACATCCGGCTCTCATTGGGAACGGTGAGTGACGAAGAACTGGCGCTGCTAGAACGCGTGAAGGAGGAACGCTATGCCAACCCAACCTGGACCTATAAGCGCTGACTATAAAGCCGTCGGCGGCAAGCTGCTGCGCGTGCGGATGACGGTAACCGAAGATAGCCCGCCTGTCATTCAGGCGCTTCGCATCACCGGCGACTTCTTTATGCACCCCGAAGAGGCTATCGAAGACCTCGAGCAGCTTTTGACCGGCGTATCGCTCGATGAGGCCGCGCTGCGCGCGCGTGTGCGGGCGTTCTTCGATGAAGACGTGCAAGTAGTGGGCGCGGACGTAGACGATTTCGTCACGGCGTTATTGAAGGCGGCGTAGTTTGCGACTCAAAACCTACCATCCACTCCCCAAGTTCCCGCCGCTCTCGCTCTCCGGCGCGGCGTGCGCGCTACACTGCGCCCACTGCGATGCGACCTACCTCGGCGGGATGTTGCCCGCGACGACGCCGGAGGCGCTCGTGGAGCGTTGCCGCGCTCTGCGGCAGAACGGCGCGATTGGCGTGCTGTTGAGCGGCGGCTCGGACACGGTCGGCACGCTCCTCAACCTCGCCGCGGTGACGGACGCCATCCGGCAGGTCAAACAGGAGACGGGGCTGATCCTCAACCTACACCCCGGCCTGATCGACGCTGCCACGGCGCAGAAGTTGGCGGGCGTGGTGGATTTTGCCTCTCTGGACATTCCGAGCGACGACGTGATCCGGTGCGTGCTCGGCCTGGACGCGACCACCGCCAGCTACATCGCTGCCTACCACACCCTGCGCGCCGCCGGGATCGACGTCGTCCCGCACGTCACCGTCTACAATGGCGACGAGGCCGGGCTGTTGCGACCTATTGCGGCGGGGAATGATCTGCCGCACACCATCGTTGTCATCGTCTTTTCGCCTACTCGCAACACGCCGATGGCGGACGCGCCCGCGCCGGGACCGGAGGCCGTGGCGAACGTCGTCGCCGGGGTCAAGGCGCTGTTCCCCGCTGCGGAGATTTCGTTCGGCTGCATGCGCCCGCGCGCCCGCGCGCTACGTGAAGCCATCGAACTGGCGGCATTGGGGGCCGGCGTCGCGCGGATGGAACTGCCGTCGCAGAAGACGCTTCGCTATGCCAGGGACGCAGGTTATGAGATTGTCTCGTTCGATGCTTGCTGCGCGCTGCCTATCTCTCTCGAGCTCACCGCCACCAGACCTACATAAAACTGTTTCCAGTTTAAACTTGGTTATTGTCCTCAAGACATGGTAGCAGGAAAGAAGCGTGAAATGCTCTTGGAGGCGCAGAACGCAATGACTTCTATCAAGCATTCGAAACGTAGAGGCTGCGTAGTTGGGCTAGGAGGAATATGTTGTATCTGCATATTGCTTATCATTTACAATTATGCATTTCATAACTATCTCCTACTCGAACCGTATGACACTATGCCTTACTGGTCTCCAGATGGTCAAAGAGTTGTGTTTGCATGTTTACGCCGTGAGCGAGCGCGAGACCAACGGTTTGATATACATTTTGGTCCCTATGAAGGTTATGATCAATTCAAACTTAAAGAGATCTGTGTCGTAGACTCGAATGGGCGTAACCGATTACAACTTACTGACAATCATATTTCGGATGATTTCCCAGTTTGGTCGCCAGATGGTCGCCAGATAGCCTATGTTTCGGGTCCTAAGCGAGGTCAAGGTGATATTTACTTAACCGAAGTTGACGCCTGGCATCCCGTTAACGTGACACAAAATCCTGCTCATTATGGTCTTATCCATTGGTCTCCCTCTGGAGAGTATCTGGCCTTCACTAAAAGTAAAGGTGATGGTTTGCATCGGCTCTTTGTCCTGCGCCTTCGGGATGGAGAGGTTATTCCACTAGCACCATCACAACAGGTTGGGTATTTTCGTGATCTCGTTTGGTCGCCCGATAGTGAATTTGTGGCCTTTATTGCAGGAGATTATCCAGACAATGAGGTCTATACGGTCTCTATTTTGGATACGAAAATCGAGTCAATAACCCACAATTCCTCCAGGAGGTATACAGACCTTGCCTGGTCTCCCGATGGACAGTATATTAGCTATGTGGCTTCTTGGAAAGAGTATTCTTTCTCAACGTCTTATCACTACCAAGTTTGTATGCTGAACGTGGATACACATTCTGAAACCGTAATAGCAGAATCAGTTTGGCCGCTTGGAAAAACTGCTTGGTCTTCAGATGGACGTTTTTTGTCTTACATGGATGGTGGGCCGGTTGGACGACAAAGCCTTCATATTCGAGATCTTGTCGAAGGTAGCCTTGTCGTTTCCTCTAAAATTGGAAATGTCCTTTCGTTAAACTGGATGCCTGATAGCCATCAACTTTTGGTCAATCGCTTTGATGATTGGAATCATGACGGTCATACAGAACCAAAACTATGGTTGCTGGACATAGAAACAGGCAGGTTAACCCCCTTGTCTGGGTGGTTTCCCTGGCAAGGTCGAGAAGTTCAGTTGGATTTCAATTAACCCAATTTCTGCAATAGAGGTCAATGTATGCGCATCCTGAAACGTCTCTTCTCCCACGTGCAACCGTATTGGAAGCCGCTGCTGCTTACCGCCATCGCGATGCTGCTTGCCACCGGGCTGAGCCTGCTGCCGCCGTTGTTCCAGCGGGCTATCATCGACGGCGTGCTGGTGACGGGCGACATGAGCCAGCTTTGGAAGCTGATCGCGGGGTTGGTCGGCGTCTACGCGCTCTTGCAGGCGGTCAGCATGGCGGAACAGTACGTGCGCCACGTCCTGGGCGCGCGCTTCATCTTCGACCTGCGCGTGCGGCTCTACGCGCACCTGCAACGGCTGTCGCTCGCGTTCTTCGAGCAGACGTCCACCGGCGAGCTGATGTCGCGCGTCACCAACGACGTCGAGGCGCTGGAGAACTTCGTCACCCACGGCATCACGTTGACCGCGGTGGATTTGCTGCGACTGCTGGGCGCTTCGGCGATTCTGGTGGCGATGGAGTGGCGGCTGGCGCTCGTCGTGCTGATTCCAGTACCGTTCATCGCGCTCGGACTGCGGTATTTCAACCGGTACGCGCGTCCCATCTACCGGCAGGCGCGCGACCGGCTGGGCGACATCAACGCCCGGCTGGAAGATAACCTGGCGGGCATCCGGGTGACGCAGGCGTTCGTTCAGGAGGAGCCGGAACTGCTGCGCTTCAGCGACGCCAGCCGGCAGTATTATCACCAACGGGTGCGCAGCATCCGCGCGTGGAGCACGTACTTCCCCGCGCTGCGCTTTCTGGCGCTGCTGGGGACGGCGCTGGTGTTGGGCTTCGGCGCGTGGATGGTGGCGAACGGGCAGGTCACGCTGGGGACGCTGGTGGCTTTCCTCGCCTACAGCACGTCATTCTACGAGCCGCTGAACCGCCTGACCGAGATCGACAACATCCTCCAGCAGGCCATCGCCGCCGGGGAGCGCATTTTCGAGTTGATGGATGAAGTGTCGGATATCCAGGACGCGCCGGACGCCGTACCCCTTGAGACGGTTGAAGGGGACGTGACGTTCGACGACGTACACTTCCGCTACAAGGACGGCGAGGAAGTGCTGCACGACGTCGACTTCCACATCGCGCCCGGCGAAGTCGTGGCCCTGGTCGGGCCGAGCGGCGCGGGCAAGACGAGCATCGCGCGCCTGCTGAGCCGCTTCTACGATCCCGTCCACGGGCGGGTGCTGGTGGACGGGCGCGATGTGCGGGACGTGCAGCTCGCGTCGTTGCGCCGCCACGTCGCCGTGGTATTACAGGACACGTTCCTCTTCAACGCCACCGTGCGCGAGAATCTATGCTACGGCAAACCCGACGCCACCGAGGAGGAAATCATCGCCGCCGCGACCGCCGCCTACGCGCACGAGTTTATCGTGCAACTCCCGCAGGGCTACGACACCGAGATCGGCGAGCGTGGCGTGAAGTTGAGCGGCGGGCAGAAGCAGCGTCTGGCGCTGGCGCGCGCCATCCTCGCCGATCCACGTATCTTGATCCTGGACGAGGCGACGTCGTCGGTGGACGCCGAGGCCGAGTACCTGATCCAACAGGCGCTCGACGAGGTGATGAAGGGCCGCACCGCGCTCGTCATCGCGCACCGTCTCAGCACCATCCGCAACGCCGACAAGATCGTGGCGCTGGATGGCGGTCGCATCCGCGAGATCGGCAGCCATCAAGAGTTGTTGGCGCGTGACGGATTGTACAGCCAGCTCTATCAGCGGCAATTGGAACTGGCTGTCAGCAAAGGGGATTAAGGATTCGAAGAAACGAAACTTTCTGTCACTCTCTGCGTAAATAGATTGTAAGCCTGAGGTTGACTTTCAACCTGAAACTTTTAGCTTTCAACGATTCTGATAGGAGGGTATCATGAAACTGCTCATTCGTTGGGCGATTGGCGCATTTTCTTTGTTTGTAGCGGCCTGGGCCGTGGCAGGAATCCGTGTCGATGGCGGTGGCTGGGTTGTTTACGCTGTGATGGCGGTGATTCTGGGGCTGGTCAATGCTTTCGTCCGCCCGCTGCTCAAGCTGCTCACCTGCCCGTTGATCCTGCTCACGCTGGGCCTGTTCACGCTCGTGGTGAACGCCCTAACCTTGCTTTTGTCGGCGTGGGTGGCGAACAACATCTTCGGCGTGGGCTTCTATGTCGATGGATTTTGGCCCGCGTTTTGGGGCGCGCTCATCGTCAGCATTGTCAGCGTGGTGCTGAATGTGTTCGTCAAGGATGACGACAAGAAGGATTAGTCTTGGCGCTGCATTGAGGGCTTTCTAACCATTCGATCTGGGGGTGTTGTATGGTTGCGAGTTGAGCTGGCAACCATACAACACCCTTTTTTGTCATCACTTTGGCCGTCGAAATGGGTCATGGTTAGGCTCAACCAAAGGTTTGAGAAAGCCTGCGAAAAATTCGCTTTCTAACCCTTGCGTAAACCCTATATGTGTGTTATAATCCAAAACACAAGGGAAATAGATGCGCGATTGCGCACCAGAAAAGTGGGGGAACTCCCCACTTTTCTTTGTAAATCGTACCTGATGGGGATGCGGGAGGCAGATGGGTCATGAAAAGTGAGTTCTCCCTGGCGTTTAATCAAATTTGCGCTGAATATAGTTTGCCACGGGAGGTTGTACTGGATGCCGTTCGCGCGGCGCTGGTCACCGCTTACCGCCGCGACTGGAAGGTCGGGGCGACGCAAAACGTCACGGCTGATATCAGTCTGGAGACCGGTTTAGCGCGCATTTTTCTCGAAAAAGCCGCCGTCGAAGATGTAGAGGATCCGATCACGCAAATTGCTATGAAAGAAGCGCGGCGCATCAACCCTGGCGTCACCATGGATGATCTGTTGATGGTTGATGTCACTCCGCGCGACTTCGGGCGCATTGCGGCGCAGACCGCTAAACAGGTCATCACCCAGCGGCTGCGTGAAGCGGAACGCGAGAGCCAGTTCAACCGCTTCAGCCGTCAGGAGAACGAGATCATCATCGGCACGATCCAGTCGGTATCACCCCACGGCATTACCCTGCATCTGGACCGCACGGAAGAGGCGCACATGCCTCGCCGGGAGCAGATTCCGGGCGAACGCTACATGATCCATCAAAAGATCCGCGTCTACGTCCTGGAAGTCAAGCGCAGCGCGCGCGGCCCCGAAATCATCGTCAGCCGCAGCCATCCCTTGATGTTGCGCCGCTTGCTGGAATTGGAAGTGCCCGAAATTCGCGCCGGACAGGTGGAGATCAACGCCGTCGCGCGCGAAGCAGGCATGCGCGCCAAGGTTGCCGTCTCCACGCGCCAGGCCGGGCTGGACCCGGTGGGTGCATGCGTGGGGATGCGCGGTATCCGCATCCAGACGATTTCCAACGAGCTGCATGACGAGCGCATTGATGTGATCGAGTGGAACAAGGACCCGAAACTCTTCATCGCCAACGCACTGAGCATGAATCAGGTGCTCAGCGTTGTGTTGGACGAAAACAATCCCGGCGGGCGTACCGCTTCGGTGGTGGTGTTGGATGACCAACTCTCGCTGGCGATCGGGCGCTCCGGGCAGAACGCGCGCCTGGCTGCCAAGCTCACCGGCTGGCGGGTGGACATACAGGGGGCGACGGAGGCTGCACTGTGGGCGTTGGAGCAGGTCAATAACACGCCAGAGTTGCTAGACGTGCTCAAGACCAACGCTTCCCTGGTGCCGCGCTTGGCGTCCATTATGCGCACCCACGAAAGCGACCACTACCCGTACACCGACGAAGAACGCCGCATACTCAAGACCACAGTCGAAGCCGTGCGCGAGGCCATCATCACGCGGCGCGATGCGGAACGTCCGGCGACGCGACAAGCGCGCGCCCGGCGCACTGCTCAGGAAAAGGCCGATGCCGAGCGCCGCGAGGCGCAGCAGGCCGCCCGCGCGCGTGTACCGGCGGCGGCTTATGAACAACCTCTTGCTGACTTGAACCTGTCGGATAAGGTTCACAGCCATCTCGCCAGCAGCGGTCTAAACAACGTTGGCGACGTGATGGAGCGTATTGCCTTGGGCGATGAGGCGTTGTTGATGATCGAGGGCATCGGCATCAAGGCGCTGCGCGAAGTCAAAGATGCCATGGATGCGACCGGACTACAGTTTGTCGAACCCGCTGACGAGACTGCGGCGCCGGAAGAAGCCGAGGTCGCCGTGGCCGAAGTCGTGGAGCCTGCGGGCGCGACCGAGGAAGCGGGCGCGGTTGCTCAGGTCGTTTCCGCGGAGGTCGAACCGCCCGTGGCAGAAGCGGAAGCGGTTGCCGAACCGGAGATGGCTGACTTGCCTGCAGCGCTCGAAGCTCAAGCCGATGTTGTGGTCGAGGCTGACGAGGAATTTGCCGAAGAGGCGTTGGTGGATATCACCGCCCAGGCCGATGAATTGGCCATCGAAGCCCTGGGCGAGGTAGCCGAGGTATTTCCGGAAGTATTCGAGGATGAAGAGTTCTTGGACGACGATGATGATGGGCGCAAAGACAGACGGAAGAAGAAGAAGGGTCGCGCTATGGTTTTCGACGATAAAACCGGTGAGACCTTTGTTATGCGCAAGCGACGGCGTCATAAGGATATGTGGACGGATTTCGACGAAGAGTTCTAGCGTTGAGCACGTGCCGGTTTTGCAATCTTAGGGCTAATCCTGGCCCGGATAACCTGGAACCGAACAGGGTCTTGAACGCTCGTTTCCTTGCCGGTTGCGCAAGGAAGCGGGTGGGTAGGCTCTGATGTTCATCGGTGCTGTTGCGATGAGACCGATACGACGGTTGAGGTTATACTAGCGGGAAAGCACTCACTGTCCTGGGGACATGAGGGACGCCAGAAGATTGCTGGCGTCCCTTTTTGTTTATGGTGCACTATGGCAAAGAAAAAGCAACAACCACGACCCAAGCACGTCCCGGAGCGCACGTGCGTGGCGTGTCGCGCTCACGGCGCAAAACGCGCGCTGGTGCGTGTCGTGCGCCTCGCTGAAGGCGGCGTGGTGGTCGATGAGACCGGCAAACAGAAGGGACGCGGCGCGTATTTGTGCCGCCAGCGTGTATGTTGGAGCCTGGCCCTCAAACGTGGCGCGCTTGAGCGTGCGCTGCGCGTGACCTTGGCCGCGGAAGAAGTCGCGGCTTTACAGGCGTATGCGGCTGCGCTTCCCGAAACGCTGGAACCGGACGCTGCAGAATCTTGATTCGCGCGTTATTTTGTAGTGCGGGAGTCCCACCCGTGCTGCTCCCGATTTTCTCAGAGGAGGATTGCTTATGAGTGAGTTAAAAGAAGTCACGATTCCAGAGATTATTACGGTACGTGATTTGGCCGATTTATTGGGTGAGACGCCCATCAAAGTGATTAAAATCCTGATGAGCAATGGCGTCCTCGCCAGTATCAACCAGCAGATTGATTTCGATACCGCGGCGGTGATCGCCAGCGAATTTGGCTTTGAGGCAAAACAACCCTACGCAGAACTTGAGGAAGACCAGGAGACCGAGCTTTCAGCGTGGCAAATTCTCCTTTCCGCGGAAGCGCCGGAAGACCTCTGCGACCGTCCGCCGGTCGTTACTGTTTTGGGGCACGTGGATCACGGCAAAACTTCTCTCCTCGACGCGATCCGCCATACCAATGTGGTGGGTAAAGAAAGCGGGGGTATCACACAGCACATCGGTGCGTATCAGGTCAAGCACAGCGGCCGCCGGATCACGTTCCTGGATACCCCCGGTCACGAAGCTTTCACCGCCATGCGCGCGCGCGGCGCGAACACGACCGACATCGCCGTGCTCGTCGTCGCGGCCGATGATGGCGTGCAACCGCAGACGATTGAAGCCCTCAACCACGCGCGTGCGGCGCACGTACCGATCATCGTCGCTTTGAACAAGGTCGATAAGGCAAACGCGCGGCCTGAGGTTGTCAAACAACAATTGAGTGACCAGGGATTGACGCCCGATGAATGGGGTGGGGATACGATGGTCATTCCCGTCTCTGCGCGCAACAAAGTCGGTTTGGAAGACCTGCTCGAAGCGATTATCCTGGTGGCTGATGAGGCGTGTGTGCAGGCCAATCCAGAGCGAGAAGCGGTAGGCACGGTCCTTGAAGGGCGTCTCGACAAACGTCAGGGGCCGCTGGCGACCGTCTTGATCCAAAATGGGACGTTGCGTACCGGTGATGTGGTTATCGTCGGCAAAACGTGGGGTAAAATTCGCGCGCTGCAAGACGAGAACGACAAGCGCCACCGCACCGCGCCGCCCGCCACCCCCACCGTCATCGTGGGGTTGCACGACGTCCCCGAAGCCGGGGATCGCCTGGAGGTGGTCAAGGACGAACGCACGGCGCGCGCGATTGCGCAGAAACGCCAGGAAGAGGCTCGGGCCAAGGATCTGGCGCGCACGGCGGTGCGTCCTCTCTCACTGGACGATATTTCCAGCCGTATTCGCGAGGGGCAGATTAGGGAACTGAACATTGTCCTCAAAACCGATGTGCAGGGGTCTATCGAGCCGATTGTCAACAGTTTGAAGCGGTTGAGCAATGATCAGGTGAAGGTCAACATCATCCACGCGGCTGCCGGCAACATCAACGAGTCGGACATCAACCTGGCGCTGGCTTCGGAAGCCATCGTTATCGGTTTCCGTGTCACGGCTGACACCTCGGCGCGCCGTATGTCCGACATGGAAGACCTGCCCATTCAACTTTACGACATCATTTACGAGATCGTTGATGACGTCGAAAAAGCGATGAAGGGTATGCTCGCACCGGTTTACGAGGAGAAGGTGATCGGCGAGGCACAGGTGCGCCAGACCTTCGACATTCCTCGTTTGGGGCGCGTGGCCGGGTGTTACGTCACCGATGGCGTCATCCAGCGCAACGCCAAAGTGCGCGTCCTGCGTGATGGGCAGGTTCTTCATGAAGGCGGGTTGGATTCTCTCAAACGGTTTGAGAAGGACGTGCGCGAGGTGCGGCAAAGCTTTGAATGTGGCGTCAAACTGGCCAATTTTGACCGTGTTGAATCGGGGGATCGACTGCAATTCTTCGTGATGGAACGGGTCGCGGTCACTTAGGAGGTACAGCATGGGAAAGAAATATATGGGGCGCGTGAGCCAGATGATCCGCCGTAAACTCACGCAATTACTCATCGAAGAGAGCAACGACCCGCGTCTGGAGAACGTCACCATTACCGATGTGGTGGTGAACCGGGATACGACGCGCGCTCAGGTTTTCTATAGTATTATCGGTACGGCGGAAGACCTTGCTATGACACAAGTTGCCCTCGATGGCGCGGCGGGTTGGCTGCGCAACGAGATGGCGCCGACATTGCGCCTGCGCAACCTGCCGCAGTTGGTGTTCATCTACGATCCCTCTCTGGCGCATGGCGCGCGGATCGAGGAACTGCTCCACGAACTGCATGTGGATGACGCCGGTCCGGAAGACGCGGAAGAGGACGACGACGTCTTGAGCGATTTCAGTGAAGATGTCTACGAAGACGATGATGCCTAATCTGTCGGCAGAGGCACTCCACCATGCGGCGGCGTTGCTTCAGCAGCGCCGCCGTCCGCTACTCATCTCGCACCCGCGCCCCGACGGAGATACAATCGGCTGTGCGTTGGCTTTGCGATTGGCGCTTCTACAAATGGGCAAAAGCCCATTAGTGGCCTGTGTCCACCCAATCCCGGCGAATGTCGCCTATCTGCCGGGTGCGGAGACTTACGTCAGCGATGTCGTGGAAGACGCCGGCATCGATCTCGTGATCGCCGTGGATATGAGTGATTTGCGCCGTACCGGCGGCATCTACAAGGACGCCTGGCGCGGAAAATTGCCATTGCTCGTCATCGACCACCACGCAACGAACGACGCTTTTGGCGACGTCAACCTGGTCGATCCCGATGCGGCGGCGACGGCGTTACCCCTCGCGGCGCTCATCGACGCACTCGGCATCCCGCTGACCGGCGACATGGCGACTTGTCTGCTTGCCGCTGTGCTGACCGACACGCGGGGACTGCGCACGTCCAACACCACCCCGGATGTTTTGCGCTTCGTCGGCCAATTGATCGAGGCGGGCGGCGATTACTCCGGCGTAATGGAAAACACCCTGGACTCGGTCCCTTACCGGCAGATGCGCGGGTGGGCTGTGGCCCTCGACCGCTTGCAACTCGACGGCGAACTGACCTGGGCCACCTTCCCGCTGGCCGAAAAGATCGCCCTCGGCATCGAAGACCATGACGACCTCGACCTAGGCAACCTGCTCAGTCGCGTAGCCGAAGCGAAGATCATGGCGACCTTCCTCGAAATGCGCGACGGCACGGTGAAAGTGAGCCTGCGCTCGCGGCCTGGCTACAACGTCGCGTGGATCGCCAAGGCGTTGGAGGGTGGCGGCCATCACCAGGCGGCCGGCTGCTCCGTCACTGGCGACCTGGACACAGCGCAAGCCCGTGTGCTGCCTCTCGCCCGTGAAGAATTGGCAAAGAATTTGCTGAAAGCTGATGACTGACGGCTGATCGCTATCATGAACGGCTTTCTCATCGTCAACAAACCCACCGGTATGACGTCCCACGACGTCGTCAATGCCGTGCGCCGGATGGCGGGGACGCGCCGCGTGGGGCACACGGGCACGCTCGACCCCATGGCAACCGGCGTGCTCGTGCTGGCGCTCGGCGCGGCGACGCGGCTGGTGCAGTTCATCGACGGCAGCGACAAGACCTACCGCGCCACGCTGCGCCTCGGCGAAACGACGACGACCTACGACGCCGATGGCGATGTGGTGGAACGTCGCCCTGTGACGGTGAGTCAGGCGGAGGTCGAAGCGGCGCTGGCAGGATTCCGCGGTGACATCGTGCAGATACCGCCGATGTACTCTGCTATCAAAGTCAAGGGGCAGAAGCTCTACAAACTGGCGCGGCAGGGGAAAGAGATCGAACGTGCCGCACGTCCCATCACGATTCACCGGCTGGACGTGCTGGATTGGGCGCTGCCCGACGTGACCGTCGAAGTGGTTTGCTCTGCGGGGACGTACATCCGCAGTTTGGCCTACGATATAGGGCAGACGCTCGGTTGCGGTGCGCATCTGACCGCGCTTACCCGCACGGCGGCGGGCGAGTTTCGGCTGGAAGACAGCCACACGTTGGAGGCGCTCGACGCTCTAGCGCAGGCTGGTCGTCTGGCGGAAGTTCTTCTGCCGCCGGAGACGGCGCTCAAGGCCCTGCCGGTGATCGTTCTTACGCCGGAGCAGGAGCAGGCGGTGCGCTTCGGCCAGGCGGTGACACTGGACAGCGCGCCCGATGCGGCGCTGCTGCAAGTGCGCGACGTCGCCGGACGGCTGATCGCCGTGATGCTCCCGCTCGAACCGGGCGTTTGGCGGCCCAAGCTTGTTTTTACGTCAGCAGATTGAGCTTGCGGTGGCGCGGTCGGAGACCGGCCACAGCACTAATCCGCTGATTTGCTGATTTGCCGATTCGCTGATTCGCTCATTCGCCGATTCTTTCCCACCGAGGTTGTATGCCGGACGTTTATTTCAAGAAAACGCTTGATTTCTATCACGTAGGACAAAGCCTGAAATTCAATGTCAGTCAGGATTTGTTCAGTAGCCACCAGATCGACGTGGGCACGATGCGGTTGTTGCGGAGTCTCGTGGACGCGCCACCGTTCGTCAAAATCCTCGATCTTGGCTGCGGCTATGGTCCTCTGGCGCTGATGTTGAAGGCGTTGTACCCGGAGAGTGTCGTCCACGCCGTGGATCGTGATGCGCTTGCCGTGGACTATACGCGCCAGAACGCAGAATTGAACGAACTCACGGGTGTCGAGGTCTACGGCAGCCTGGGCTACGATGATGTACGTGAGCGCGACTTCGACCTCATCATTTCCAACATCCCCGGCAAGGCTGGCGAGACGGTGATTACCAGCCTGTTGCGCGATGCCGTTCATTTCTTGACGCCGGGCGGTCTAGTCGCTATCGTCGTCGTCGCGGCGCTGGAAGATGCTGTCGCGCAGGCGTTGGACGATCCGGGCATCGACATTGCCTTCCAGGAGACCCGCGCCGGCCACGCCATTTTTCACTATCGTTTCACCGATGCCTATGCCGCGCGGACGCGGTTCGCCGCGCGGACGCGGTTCGCCGCGCGGACGCGGTTCGCCGCCCAGCCACCGTTTGCCGGTGGATTGGCGCGCGGTTTCTATCACCGCGATGTTGTTGAAATCACCGTTGGTGCATTGACCTTCCCAATGCAGACGGCGCGCGGCTTGCCGGAGTTCGATTCGCTCAACTATGGCAGTCTTCTGTTGTTGGATAACCTGGCACGCTGGCAGGGGACGAATGTGGGACGTGTGATCGTCCACAATCCTGGGCAAGGTCATATCCCCGTCGCGTTGTGGAAGTTGTTCAATCCCGACATCATCACCCTTGCGGATCGAGACTTGCTGAGCCTGCGTTACGCGCGCGAAAACCTCATCCAGAATGGCTGTCCCGCATCACAGATTGTCACGGCGCATCAGGCTGATTTGACGCTCGAAGATGAAGCACAGACTGCCGATCTCATCGTCGGGATTTTGCGCGAAGAAGAGGGCCAGGTGGCTGCGGAGCAGTTGGCACGCCAGGCCGCCGCACTCCTCACGCCGGATGGCGCGCTCTGGCTGGTCGCCGGTTCGACGCCCATCACCCGTCTGGAAAAAGCTGTCGCGACGGCCAAATTGCTGCGGATCACCAAACGCAAACGTGATAATCGCAAGAGCTTGCTGGTGATGCAGCGTCGGTAAAAGCTTCTCAACGGATTCAACAGCATAAACGGAAAAATCCGTCAAAATTCGCTCCATCCGTTGAGGTAAATTCTGAGAATTATTCATGTGGATCAGACGGGATATCGAACAGTTAACATTGGTCGGGCCGACCGGGTTGACGATTGGCGCGTTCGATGGCGTGCATCGGGGGCACCAGGGTTTGATCCGGTGGATGGTCGCTGAGGCGCGACAGGCCGGGATGCGGGCCGTGGTGCTGACTTTCGATCCGCTGCCGCGTCTGGTGTTGGGACACAGTAAAAACGGCGCGCTATCCACGTTGGAGGAACGCCTCGACTATATGGCCCCGTTGGGGCTAGATGGCGTGATTGTGCTGCCTTTCAACCGCCAGACGGCCGCGATCTCAGCGGCAGACTTTGTCACCTGGATGGTGGAGAAACTGTCGCTGGCAGGGTTGTGGGTCGGTCCGGACTTTGCCCTGGGCCGCAACCACGAAGGCAATATCCACTTCCTCGAAGCGATGGGCGCACGGCTGGGATTTACGGTGTCGCAGTTCGGTGAAAGCGTTTGCCAGGACGGTCTTCCCGTTCGCAGCAGCCGTATCCGGCACGCCTTGAAAACCGGCGACCTGGCGCAGGCCAACGACTGCCTGGGCCATCCTTACCGTTTGACCGGCGTGGTCGAACATGGGCATCAGCGCGGGCGTGTCCTGGGATTTCCCACCGCAAACCTGCGCCTCCCTGAGCACCGTTTGCTGCCCGCGAACGGCGTCTACATCTGTCGGGCATATTTGCATAGCGAACGTTTCGCTGCCATCGTCAACGTCGGCACACGGCCCACGTTCAACCAGTATCCGCCCACCGTCGAAGCGCATTTGCTCGATTTCACGCGCGACATCTATGGGGAGCGTATGCAACTGGATTTCCTGCACCGATTGCGCGATGAACTGCGCTTCTCTTCGGTGGAGGCGCTGGCGGAACAGATTCGCGCGGACCGGGCCAATGCCCTGGCATGGCTGCAATCCGTGAAATCCGTGTACAATTCTCTGGAGAGGTAACATGGCGCTGATCGAAAAACTCAACATTGGCATTGTGGGCGCGGCGGGGCGCGGTGCGAGTTTCCGCGCAGCCTTCGATGCGCATCCGGTGACGCGCATCCACGCGGTATGCGACGTGCGCGAGGATGCCCTGCAAGACGCCGCCCGCGTCCTCGGCGCGACGGAGACCTACACCGACTACGATGAGATGCTGGCGAAGTCCGCCATTGATGCCGTCGTCATCGGTACGCCGATGCACTACCACGCGCCACAGGCGATTGCGGCGCTGGAACGCAATATCCACGTGTTGAGCGAGGTGACGGCAGGCGTGTCTGTCGACGAATGTCGCGCGTTGGTCGAGGTGGCCAACCGTTCCCAAGCCGTGTACATGATGGCCGAAAATTACGTCTATGCCCGTCCGGTCGTGCTGGTCAAGGAACTGGTGCGGCGCGGGCTGTTCGGCGAGGTCTACTACGCCGAAGGCGAATACATCCACGAATTGAAGGAACTCAACGAGATCACCCGCTGGCGGCGGCGCTGGCAGACCGGCATCGATGGCATCACCTACGGCACACACAGCCTGGGGCCGATCCTGCAATGGCTTGCGGCAGAACCTGGGAAACCGGTGGATCGGGTGGTGCGCGTGAGCTGTGAGGGCAGCGGTCATCACTATCGTGATCCGCGCGGCGACGCCTACGAGAACCAGGACACGTGCGTGATGCTCTGCAAAACCGCGCGCGGCGCGTTGATCAAAATCCGCGTGGATATGCTTTCCGAACGCCCACACGCGATGCACAACCACTGCTTGCAGGGGACGAAGGGCTGCTACGAATCGGGACGCGGGCCGGGCGAACGGCACAAAGTCTGGCTGGCGGGCATCTGCCCGGACAAAGACACGTGGATCGATTTGTTCGACCTGGAACAGGACTACATGCCAGAGCTGTGGCGCGATCCGCCGGAGGCCGCGCTCAAGGCCGGACACGGCGGCGGGGATTATTTCGAGGTGCTGGATTTTGTGAAAAGCATCGTCGAAGGCGCGCCGTGTCCTATCGGCATCCACGAGGCGATGGACATGACGCTGCCGGGTCTGGTCAGCCAACAGTCCGTTGCCAACGGCGGCGCGTGGATGGACGTGCCGGATTCGCGGGACTGGTAAACCGGATTCCTTCGAAAATAGTCCTACTTCAACGCTTAAGGCGGATCACAATCCGCCGTCCCCGCAGCGCCGGATTGTGATCCGGCGAAAGCGTTTTCATACGCCTCTATCCTATAAATCCACGTACTCCGCCCGGATCAATGCCTCATCGGGTATCTTGAGCGCCCTGAGCAATGCGCCGATGAGCGCCGCTTTGCGCTCCGCATCTTGCCGCGACCAGGTGCGGCTTTTGATCTCCAGGTACGAGCCGCCATCCTCTGGCTTGATGATCTGATCCAGGTTGATCGCGAAATCCGTACCGCCGTAGCGGATGTGGTAGCGGCGGCGTGTTTTGTGGATCTCGATCACGCGCTGCGGCTTGAAATACTCCTGGTAGAAACGCCGGCTGCGCGTCGCGGCCGCATCGAAACGCGCACGGGAGAGCAGCACCGAGCACTCGTACTCGCGCTCTTTCGCCGTCGTCGTCAGCGTGAGACGGTAGATCACGTCGATCAGCTCGTCGGTCTCCAGGTGGCGTACCTCGTCCTCGCGGTAACGCAGGCGGCTTTCCTCCTGATCGTCGAAGATGAAGTAGGTATCGTATTGCGTGCGCTGCGAGCCTCGCAGGAAGGTGATGTCGGGCGAGGCGTGCAGGCGTAGCTTGAGCGAGGTCAGGTCGTCGCTGCGCACCTTTACCTGCACCTCGAAGGTCTTGTCCTGCGCCACGCCGCCGATGGCGATGAGTTTGTTGAGTACGCTTTCCTCGCGGCGAATAAGAAAGGCGTCGATTTTCTGCGCCAGCGCGGATGTCTCTTCGCGCAACGCCTCTACGTCCACCGTGAGCAGACGGCGGTCGCGCATCAGCCACGCGCCGTTGACCATCACGTGCCGCACATCTTCCTGGTTCATCGCGTAGACCAATCGCCCGTAGAGGCTGTCGGCGAAGTGGCGGAAGTGGGGCAAGTGGCGCGCGTCGTCCATGGAGACGGCGATCAGGTCGGCGCGTTTGCCCGCTTCCAGTGACCCCGTGAGGTGGTCGATGTGCATCGCGCGCGCGCCCATAATCGTCGCCATCTCGATCACCTGCCGCGCAGGCAGCGCCGTCGGATTCATCGTGTTGACTTTAGCGAGGAAGCTCGCCAGGCGCATCTCTTCGATCATATCCAGGTCGTTGTTGCTCGCCGCGCCGTCGGTGCCGATGCCGACATTGACGCCCATTTCCAGCATCCGGGCGATGGGCGCCATACCGCTGGCGAGCTTCATGTTGCTGCTTGGATTGTGCGCTACGCCGACGTTGTAGTGTTGCAGTGTGCGGATTTCGCCCTCGTCTAGGTGGACGCAGTGTGCGGCGGTCGTCTTTGCCTCGAAGACGCCCCACTTTTTCAGCCAGGGCACCGGCGGGATGCCGTACTCTTTGCGGTGATCCTCCACTTCTTGCGCCGTTTCCGCGACGTGGATGTGCAGCGGCGCGTCGTATTCCAATGCCAGCCGCACGGCGGCTTCCAGCAGGTCGGTGGTGATGGTGTAGGGCGCGTGTGGCGCGATCGCCGGGATAATGAGCGGGTGATCGTTCCAGCGCATCAGGAAATCGCGGGTGCGCGCCAGCCCCTCGTCATAGCTGCCCGCGTCCGGCGTGGGGAAGCGCAGCACGCTCTGCGCGCACACCGCCCGCATTCCGGCCTGCACCGCCGCGTCGGCGACGGCTTCTTCGAAGTAGTACATATCCATGAACGTCGTCGTGCCGGAGCGGATCATCTCGGCGGCGGCCAACTGCGTGCCCATCCAGCAGAAATTCGGGTTGACGAAGTTGCCTTCTACCGGCATCATGTAGCCCATCAGCCACACGTCCAGCCGCAGATCGTCGACCAGCGCGCGTAGCAGCGTCATCGGCGCGTGGCCGTGCGTGTTGACGAATCCCGGCATCACCACCGCGTTGCCGGCATCCACGCGCTCTTTGGCGGTGTAAGCGGCGGTCAGCGTGTCGCGCGGGCCAACGGCCACGATGCTGTCACCCGTCACCGCGACCGCGCCGGGCGCGTAGACATCGTAGGTGGGATTCATTGTGATGACAGAGTCTGCGGTAATCAGCTTATCCACAGTCGTTTTCGGTTTATCGGCCATGTTATTAGCTACCTTTCAGGTTGACCAATCCTCAATCATCAAGCCGGGCACACGCTCAAAGTCTTTCCTGTTGCGAGTGACGAGTGTTGCGCCGGACGCTAAGGCGATTGCAGCAATGCGCAAATCCAGTGTGCCAATGCGAATCTTGTGCTGGCGCAGGTCATCCCATAGTACAGCGGCTCGCTCGTTGAAGTCGGCTATGGTGACGGTGAGGTAGAATGTCAGTGTCTCGTGCAGTTTTTTGTAAGCCCAGGCCACGGCGCCTATATTTTCGGCGTGCTGGACTTGCGCTAAACGTCCCTGTAGTTGTTCTTGAACGGTGATGATGCTGACCGCCAGGTGTTCAGGGGGCGTAGACGCAATATGCGCGGCGATGCGAGTATGTCCACGCTGGACCAGACTGATGTGATCGGTGTCCAGAATATAGAGCGTCATGTAGATGTTTCACTTGTCTCGTCTCGCTCGCGGCGATAGGTAGCCATCTTGTCCAACAAGTCATCGAAGGTCGGGTCGTCCTTCCACATACCCAGAAAGTCAAGCCAGGGATGTTCAACGGTTGCCATCTTGATAGTATCGTCATTTACTTCGATGCGCACGAGTTTACCCTGTCGTAGCCGCTCGCGGATGGTCTGTCCAATCCGCTCAATGACGGTTTGTTCGCTATTGCCAACAACGTTCAACTCAGGCCAGCCGAGCACTGTAGCGCGGTATGCGCCACCAGGTTGGGGTTGGATCAATATATCGTATGTCATAGTATCACCTCTGCTGCTATTATAGACGTATAGGAGAGTGTGGTCAAGCGAAAGGTATCGGTGTAAATGTTACCGAATTCTGGTATAATTAGTCCCGGAGGTAACGCTATGGCCGTGAATATGACCTTGCGGGAACAGATTTTGATGCGTCTGGTCGAGGTGATCGATCCCGAGACCGGCATTGATGTGCTGCGTATGCGCCTGGTGGAGGACCTGACCGTTGATGAAACGACGGGCATCGCCACCTACACCTTCCGTCCCTCCTCGCCCTTGTGTCCCATCGCGTACAGTCTAGCCGTGGACATCAAACGCGCCGTCGCCAGCGTCGAAGGCGTGCATGGGCAGAAGATTACGGTCGAAGGGTACGTCAAGGCGTGCGATCTGACCGAATTGATCAACCAAGAGGAGCAGTAATCGGTAATCGGTTATCAGTAATCAGTAATGAGGTCAGGCAGCCTCCCAATTACCAGTTACCGATTACTCGTTACTTATTACCCATTACCAACTGAGGTGAAGAATGCCGATTTACGAATACAGTTGTCCAGAATGTGGCAAACGGTTCGATGCGCGGCGCGCGATGAAAGATGCGGATGCGCCGATTGCCTGTCCCGTCTGTGGCGCGGATAAGTCCAAGCGGGGGCTGTCGTTGTTCTTTGCCGCCAGCAGCGGCGGCGGCGCGCTCAAGGGTGCGGGCGGCGGCGGTGGGGGCTGCGCCTCGTGTAGCAGCAGCTCCTGCGCTTCCTGTAGCGGGCATTGACCTCTGCAAACCTGACAGGTCTTCTGAGACCTGTCAGGTTTGCGTTCTGAAAGGAGCGCGCCATGCTCTACACGCGCAGCGTGTTAGAAGACATCGAGGATCGCTCGCTTGCTCCGTATGGGTTCCGCAGCCGGGATTCACGCGGACGCGCCTATCCCCAGGATGAGCCGAGCTACCGCACCTGTTTCCAACGCGACCGCGACCGCATCTTGCATTGCACCCCCTTCCGCCGCCTGGAATACAAAACCCAGGTTTTCGTCAACGATGAGGGCGACTACTATCGCACGCGGCTGACGCACACGCTCGAAGTCACGCAGATTGGGCGGACGATGGCGCGCGCACTCGGCGCGAACGAAGACCTGGTGGAGGCCATTTGTCTGGCGCACGACCTGGGCCATCCGGCTTTCGGCCATGCCGGAGAGATGACGCTGGATCGGCTTATGGTCGACCACGGCGGCTTCGATCACAACAAGCAATCCCTGCGCATCGTGGAAAAGCTGGAATGTCGTTATCTGGAGTTCGTTGGGCTGAACCTCACCTGGGAAGTGCGCGAGGGCATCGTCAAGCACGAGACGGAATACGACGTCGCCGACGCCGGGCGGTACGATCCCAATAAACTGGGGACGTTGGAGGCGCAACTCGCCAATCCCGCCGACGAGCTGGCCTACACTGCGCACGATTTGGACGACGGCCTGCGTTCGGGACTGCTCGCCCCGGAGGAACTGGACGGCGTGGCGTGGTGGGAATTCCTGAAGGAAAATTTGGCCTGGGACGGGCGTGACTTCGACCGCCTGTGGCGGCATCGCATGGTGCGCCGTCTGTTGGGGCTGCTCATTACCGATACGATTGAGGAAACCGCCCGGCGCATCGAGACGACGGGCGTGCAGTCGCCGGACGACGTGCGTGAATTGCCGGAAAATGTCGTTGCCGCCTCGCCGGAGACGCGCGCAATGACGCGCGAACTGAAGCGTTTCCTCTACGAGCGCCTCTACAACCACCCCCGCGTGGTGCGGATGCAGATCAAGGCCGAGCGGATTCTCACGGCGTTATTCGAAGCGTATCTGGCGGAACCGGGCCAACTGCCCCGCGAGGAACAGGCTAAGCTGGCGGAACGTTCCCTGCACCGCGTCATCTGCGACTACATCGCCGGCATGACCGACCGCTACGCGCTGCAAGAATACGCCAAGATGTTCGATCCGCAGGAGCGGGTTTGATTTTACTCCGGCGACTGTTGCATAACCCCACGTCAGTCAATCACATAATCATCAAAGCTCAGCACTTCGATCTCGTTGACCTTCTGTAATTGCCGATCATTGGTTACAAACATGGTCGCGCCAGCCGTGATGGCTGTGGCAAGGTGCAGCGCATCTGGAATGTGGATGTTATATTCGGCGCGCAATTTTACCGCACAGTGTGCGATCTCAACATTGACAGGCCACATCTGCACCTGCCGAGAGTGCAACAGGGCGTTCTCATAGATTGTCACAAGATCGGCGCGCCCCTGACGTTGAGGGTAAATGCAAGCTTCAATCAGGGTGATGATGGAAGTAGCACCATACGCATCTGAGGAACTGAGGTAACGGAATAGTTCTTCGGACAGCCTAAAATAACGCGGGTGCTTTTCCCACAAGTAAATGAACGGTGCAGTATCTATACCGATCTGCTGGTGGGACCGCAGGGCCTGCGTCAGTTTTCCCAATTGGCCCGCTCCTGTTCGATGTATGCATCTACATCAATTTTCTGCCAGAGTTCAGCGCCCATACCGGCCAGGGATAGCATATCTACAGGCGCGCTTTCACGTTCTTGCTGCGTGCGTACCTGTACAATCAGCCGTTCGATCAGGCGCAATTGATCGACTGCGGAAAGTTTTGCCGTAAGATCAAGGACCTGCTCTAGTTTATTAGACATTATCGTGAATTAAAGACTGCACGTAGTGTAGTCCCATGGTCTGAAACGCAGACGGAAGTTGTGTAGACCGCAACAGGTTTCCATAACCTGATCGCGGAACCCTGGCTTCCAGTTGCGGATACGTACTTTGACAATCCGATAGCGCTTGACGCCACCGATGGCATGTTCGACACGGACACGCGCACTGGCTAAATGACGATTATGCACTTTGTCTTCCGCGCTGAGTTGCTTCCCGCGCGGTTTCTTCTTGGGTTGTAGGATCACCAGCGTGGCCGCCCCAAAACCTTGAAAGCCGGTGTCTTGATACACATAACTGCCCTCCGGGAAAGTGTAGCCAGCTTCATCGGCAAGTCGTTTGTCATGCTTCTTGCCCTCACAAGTCGCACTAAGAAAAAGAATGCGGCAAGTGGAGTTGATGATCACATTATTCTTGAGCATATGGCGTTTTTTTACCACTGTAACAGTCCCGCTGTTGCTGCGGGTCGCTGGGACGGGGTATTGCCCGTTCGGTGCCATCGTGGAAGTACAGTGCGGCTTCGTCATCGGCAACTTCGTCCCACACAATCTCCGTGGCCTCACGGGCAGGCAAATCACCCGCCTGCGCCATGGCCTGATTCAGCACGGGTTCGAGCAAGTGTACCCATTGATTGACCACCGACTGCGTCATCCCAAACACTTCTCCGTGTAATTCTTGGGTGGCAGCTTGCTTCAAGTACAGCAAGATGAACAACAGTTTGTCTTCAATGCTGGGCAAGGGCGAGTTTTTGTAGGTGCTATAGCGCCGCGCACGCCGTGGTTTGCCGGTTACGGTATACTTCTCCATATGTGTCGCAAAGGCGACGCTGAAGTACGGTAACAAGGCCGTGAATTCTTTATCCGTGTACCCGGTCAAGGCGAGAAAGCGTTTCGGTTTTGTGCTCAGTTCTAGATAGCTTGTCATAAATCTTATCTCCTGTAGGTTTCAGGAGTATATTATAATTCACGATAATCTCTATTGATAGCTATTGTCATTTGTTGCCTCCCAGACAGCTATCTCCATTATATCCCAGATGCTTGGGCGACACAATCACGAGTTTTTAGCTGTCGTTCGCCTTCAGTCCCGCCTCGATTTCCTGCATCAGCGCATCCAGCAGTTCGCTTTCCGGGACGGTGCGCACGATTTCGCCTTTGCGGAAGATGACGCCTTTGCCTTTGCCGCCCGCCAGCCCAAAGTCCGCGCCCTTCGCTTCCCCCGGCCCGTTGACGATGCACCCCATCACCGCCACCTTGATCGGCTGTTCGATGGCTTTCAGCCGCTCACTCACCTGCTGCGCCAGCGCCACCAGATTGATCTCCGTGCGCCCGCAGGTGGGGCAGGAGATCATCACCGGGCCGCGTTGGCGCATGTTGAGCGATTTGAGGATTTCGTAGCCTACCTTCACCTCGTCCAGCGGATCGCCGGTGAGTGAGACCCGCAGGGTGTCGCCCAGGCCCATGTAGAGCAGCACGCCCAGCCCCACGGCGGAGCGGATCGCGCCCACGTCGGGCAGTCCGGCTTCAGTAATCCCCAGGTGCAGCGGGTACGGCGTCAGCTCGGCGATGCGGCGGTATGCCTCGACGGTGGTCGGCACGTCGAACGACTTGACCGAGATCTTGATCATCTCGAAATCCAGGTCTTCCAAAATCCTCACGTGGCGCATCGCCCCCTCAACCATTTTGTCCACAGCGGACAAGGCCGGGTCTTCGTCCAGGTCTTTGGGCAGCGACCCCGAATTGACGCCGATGCGGATGGGAACCTGGCGTTCTTTCGCCTTGCGCACGACCTGCTGGACGCGCTCCTCCGCGCCGATGTTGCCGGGATTTAGGCGCAGCCCGTCCACACCCGCGTCCAACGCCGCCAGCGCCAGCCGGTAGTCGAAGTGGATGTCGGCGATCAAGGGGATGTGGATGCCTTGCTTAATCGCGGGCAGCGCCTCGGCGGCGACGCGGTCCGGCACGGCGACGCGGATGATCTCGCAGCCGGCCTCTTCCAGCGCGTGAATCTGGCGGATGGTGGCCTGCGCGTCGCGCGTATCGGTGTTCGTCATCGACTGCACCATCACCGGCGCGCCCCCTCCCACCACGACTCCGCCGATGCTGATAGGTTTCGAAATTCTACGCATGATTATGCTCCTTGTGTGAATCTGTATCGGGTAATTGGTAATCAGTAATCGGTAATTGGTAAGAAGGTAATGACCAATCCCCAATTACCGGTTACCCGTTACCAATTACTAGTCCCCAACCGTGTGTGTGGCGAAGACGAAAGGATAGCGCGGTTTGAGCATCTCGGCGATGGCGCGGGCTTGTGCGGCAGTCCTGGCGATGCCAAAGACGCTCGCGCCCGATCCCGATAGCAGTGCGGCCTCCGCGCCGGCTTCCACCAGATCGCGCTTGGCCGCGCCGATGACCGGATACTCGTCCAAGACCGTGCTCTCGAAATCGTTGTGCAGGCTGGCGACGATGCCGTCGAAATCCTGCCGCTGGATGGCGGCGATCATCTTCGCGCTCTTATCGGCGAACGTGAGTTCATCCACCTTCAAGCCTTCGTAAGCGCTACGCGTGGAAACGAAGATGCCGGGATTGACGATGACGAGGGGCAATTTCGGCGGCGAGGGCAGCGGTTCGACGATCTCTCCGCGTCCCGTTGCCAGCGCCGTTCCACCCAGGATGCAGAAGGCCACGTCCATGCCGATTTCCCGGCTGATCTCAAACAGTTCTTCCTGCGACAATCCCACCTGCCAGAATTTGTTCAGCCCCACCAGCGTCGCCGCGGCGTCGGCGCTGCCGCCGCCCATTCCACCACCGACGGGGATGCGTTTGACGAGCCGGAATTTCACGCCACGATCCACTCCGCAGCGTTCTTTGATCATCGCGGCGGCTTTCCAGATCGAGTTCCGCGCGTTGCGGGGCACGTTGCTGCTGGCACTTTCGATGGTGATCCCAGCCTGTGCCTCGCCGATAGTGATAGTGTCACACAGCGCCGTCTGCTGCATTACAGACTTGATCTCGTGATAGCCAGACGGTAGCCGCTGGATAATTTCCAGCGTCAGGTTGATTTTGGCGTAAGCTTTTACAGTCAGTTCAGTCATGTAGTCCGCAGTCCAAAGCCTCAAGCTAAAAGATTAAAGTCGAGGTTATTCTATCGCTAAAACCGGGCTTTGCAATGATTACCCATGTTATCTCGCGTAGCACGGCGAATCACACGCCATCCTGATTGACTCGCTAAAGAAGGGCGCGTATACTGGGTCTTGTAACGAAACCCTCCAAACTTCGTCTTAAGGTATGTAGATGCCGTCGTCGAAAAGTAACGACTTATCCGATCAAGATTTGCTTGCGCGTGCGCTTCAAGGTGACGCCGAAGCCTTTGGAGATCTTTACGAGCGACACTTGGATGAGATTCTACGCTATGTCTTCTACCGGGTAGCGAATCGCTTCGAGGCGGAAGACTTGACCGAAACGGTGTTCCTCAAGGCTTGGGAGGCCTTGCCGCGCTTCGAATCGTCCAGGGTGAATTTGCGCGCCTGGCTCTATCGCATCGCGCATAACGTCGTCGTGGACCATTACCGCACACGCAAAGCGACGGCGGCCTTGTCCGACGTGCCATTGCGCGATGATCATCCGTTGCCGGAGCAACAGGCCCAGGCTCGCGAGCAAAACCAACAGCTTGCTCTGGCCATCCAATCACTGGATGCTAACTTGCAAAACGTCATCATTTGCCGGTTTATCAATGGATTGAGCCATAGCGAGACGGCGCAAATCATGGGGATGCGAGAAGGCCATGTGCGCGTGCTACAACATCGCGCACTGAAAAAACTCCGACAATGGCTAGAGAAGGAATGATGAGAGATAACTTGACGAACATTCTGGCTTCCTGTCTGGAAGCCATCGAACAAGGCGAGCGTACGGTCGAGAGTTGCCTCGAGCTTTATCCCGAACACCGGGAGGCTTTGCAGCCCTTGCTCGACACGGCGACCGCGCTCAAGGCGCGCGCCGATTTCGTACCGCGTCCCGGTTTCCGCGAAGCGAGCCGCACGCGCCTGGTCACGCGCCTTGTCTCGCGCCAGCCTGAACCATCGAGACAACCCATTCACCGTTCATGTCATAAGCTCCTCCCTGTCTTTTCGAGAAGGTTGGCGATGGCGTGGGCGGTCATCCTTGCGTTGATGGTATCTTTATTCAGCGCCGGTACGGTTTATGCTTCCGGCGCTGCGCTCCCCGGAGATCTGCTGTATCCGGTCAAGCTATCAGTTGAGAACATTCGCTTGTCTATTGCAGACGACGCCGGAGAAGTTTCACTGGCGACAGAATTTTTGCAAACCCGCTTGGATGAAATTCAAGCCTTGATTAAGGCGAATCGAGAAGACGATTTGCACCTGGTGGTGGAACCGTTCTCGGACAGGATTGCCACCGCTACACATTCCCTGGCGGCAGTCTCCCAGGAGGATGCCGAACGCGCAGCGCAACTGGCGCCCTTGCTCGAAGAGGCGCTCTCGGTTCACACCGAGGTGCTGACCTTGCTTCTCGAAACTGTTCCTGACCAGGCTAAACCGGCCATCGAACGTGCTATTTCTGCGTCGAGTAGAGGTCGGGAAGCTGTACGGGGTCTCTTTGAATCCGATAGGCCCGGCGGTGGTCCACCGGAAGGAATCCCTGGCCCGCATGTGACGCCGCCCAGCGGCGCTGTGCCGGAGAGAACACCCGGCCCGCCTGTATCTTTGCCTGACGTAGGACGACCGGAGAATCTCCTGGTTCCATCCGTAACTCCGTCCGGCGACGATCCGCCGCTTGAGATTCCCACCCCGCCTGTGACTTTACCCGGCGACGGTCCGCCGGCGGGTGTTCCCGGTCTGCCTGTGACACTTCCTGTGACACTCCCCGTTACACCCGGGGAACCGCCCATTCAAGTGCCTACCAGACTCCCCGGTGCGCCAGGCCGCCGGCCATAATTCATTCGGCATGAAGCGGATAGGAAATCAGTACTATTTTCGCTCTGTGTTGTAACGGAGCAGCAAGTTGGTCGTCATACAGGTTATACTTTGGTATGACACAAAATGATATGGAGGTTAAGATGAACAGAAACACTTTCCGTTACCCGTTTGTGGTTTTGGTGGTCGTCCTGCTGATGGCGCTGTTGACCGTACAACTGGTAGCCGGACAGGAAACCGGTGACGAGGTGGAGATCGTCGGCACGGTGGTATCCATCGATGAGGCCACCGGTAGCTTTACGGTCGAGACCGAAAGCGGTGAAACTTACACTGTTTTCCCCGGTGAGGACTTCGACTTCAGCACGCTTCAGGTAGGCGATACCGTAGAGGTGGAAGGTATACTGAACGAAGACGGCAGCATCGCCGCGGACAAAGTCAAAGTCGAAGCGCCTGAGGATGAGGATGACCCGGATGACGAACAAGAAGGTCCTGCCAGTGGGTTCTTTTGCAGGCAATCCGATGTGCAACATCCCTTTGGCGCTATGCTGGCAGCACGCTACGAGACAGACTACGAGACTTTACAGGATTGGTTCTGCGAGGGCTTCGGTTGGGGACAGATTATGCTGGCATTGCAGACTGAAAAACGTACCGGCAATGATCCGGCTGCGTTGCTCGAAGCGCGCAGTAGCGGCGCCGGATGGGGCGTCATTTGGCAGGACCTCAAGCTTATCGGGCGTCCCGACTTTGCCGGTCCGCCTGAGGGTAGAGACGGCGGAAAGCCCGATTTTGCCGGCCCGCCTGATGACAGGGGCGGCGGAAAACCTGACTTTGCCGGTCCGCCTGAGGATAAAGATGGTGGCAAGCCTGACTTCGCCGGGCCACCTGCGAATCGCCCTTGACGATGACGCAGAAAGAAAATTCACCTTGGGAATAACTCAAGAGGAGGCGCTCCATCCAGGAGCGCCTCTTTGCATAAAACAGCAATAGGAAATAGGAGGAAGCGGAGAACCTTATTTCGCGGTCTGCATCAGGCTGACGATGGCGAACGCCTGAATCCCCTCGCCGCGTCCGAAGGCGGTGAGTTTCTCGCCGCTGGTGGCGTTGATGCCGATTTGTGACTCCTCAATGCCGAGAAGCTGCGCGAGGCTCTCCTTGATCGCGTCGGACCACGGCTCGATGCGCGGGCGGTGGCCTTCGAGGCTGACGCCCAGGTTGTTGATGACACACCGTTTCTCCGCCAGCATTTGCAGAGGGATTTTCAGGTATTCGCGGCTGTCGGTGATGCCGTCTTCCAGGCACAGTTTGTCGCAGTAATAGCCGATCGAGCGCCCGCCGACAGCCTGTGTGAGCGCGTTGAAGACCGCGTGCAGGATCACGTCCGCATCCGAGTTGCCCTTCAACCCCCGCTCACCGGGAATGACGACCCCGCCCAACACCAACAGCTTGTCATCCCCCTCCTCCACAAAATGATGGCTGTCCTGTCCAAATCCAACGTAAAACATTCTCCCTCCCCGTCTACCGTCTACTGTCTACCGTCTACTTTTCCCAACAACGCCTCGGCGATGAGCAGATCTTCCGGCGTGGTGATTTTGATGTTGGCGTAGCTGCCCGGCGTGATTTTGACCGCTCCACCCAGACGTGTGACCAGCCCGGTATCGTCGGTGCTTTGCACGCCGTCGCGCGCGGCGGCTGCGTAAGCTTCCCGTATGATCGCCGCTTGGAAGCCTTGCGGGGTCTGCACTTGCCATAGCGTGCTGCGATCCAGTTGCGTCTCGATGAAGCTCGCCCGCCCGCGCACCGTCGTATCCTTCGCCAGCACGGCGACAACCGCGCCGCCATACTCCGCCGCATCGCGGATCACCGCCTCGATCTCCCGTTGCGCGATGAGAGGCCGCGCTCCGTCGTGCAGGAGCACGATGTCGCACTCCCCGGCCGCGCGCAGCCCGTTATAGGCCGACGCCTGGCGCGTATCGCCGCCAAGTACGACGCGGATGACTTTGCCGATGCTATATTCGTCGATGAGCGCCTGATATGCGCTTACGTTCTCCGCGCTCGTCACCAGGACAATGGCATCGATGGCGGCGCATCGCTCGAAAGCCAGCAGCGTGTAAACGATGACCGGCTTGCCCGCCAGCAACAGCAAGTGTTTGTTGATTTCGGATTTCATCCGCACGCCGCTTCCGGCGGCGAGGATAATGGCTATAGTGCGCATGGAGTGTCAATGTGATCAGACGGTAACGAAAACTGCCACACGATGAGTTTGCGGTGTTTGCCCGGTTCTTCACGTAACCGTTCAAAGTCGAGGTGGGCGTAGAAGTTATTGGCGGGGAGTTCTTCAGGACATTTGAGGACAATCATTTGTTTGCCCAAAGTCCGCGCTTCGGCAATGAGTGTCTCAATTAGGGCTTTGCCAATTCCCAATCGGCGATAGTTCGGAGCGACGACGATATCGTAGAGTGTTGTCTGTGTATCTTGGCGGTGACGGTAGTGGACTAAGCCGGCAAGATGCTCGCTGTTTTGCGCGACGATTATTTCTTTGCGTATGATAGCTTCTAGCAAAGCGGGACGACGCACGAAACCCAATTCTTGGCGATGTGCATCAGCAAGGGCCTTAATTTTGTCCAAATCATCTTGAGTAGCCTTACGAACAGTAATATTAACGTTTCCAGAGATCAAAGGTATCCTCTTCTTGTGTAGGTAAGGTACTACCCCCATGCTGGCTGCGACGGGGGCGAATGCGTAACATATTTACGGTTTCACGTTCATCGTCTACCAGGACGGCTTCACCGGTGCGTTGAAGCGCCTTGATGAAGGTGCGTAGTTCACCGCCCATATAATCTTGACTGAGACCGTTCAATGCAGACATATCTGCACGGGTAGTCAGTTTATGGCTGAGGATGATGTCGCATTGCGATAACACGTCAGAGTCAATGGCCGACGGTTGCTGGCTGGCAACTACTAATGATAGCCCCGGTTGGCGGCCTTCTTTGGCCCAACGGATGAGTTGTTCCTTCGATAGCGTTGTTCCACCATTGGGCACAAATTGATGAGCCTCATCCAGTAACATCCATACACGCGGCAAAGGCGTCGCCAGACCGAATTCCTCACGCAGGCGCGCATCGGAACGGGCGCGGAACAGGTTGCGGGCGATAATCGAAACGACCAAATTGCGGCGACCCCGATTACCAGGTTCCAAGCGGCTCAAATCCAGCACATTTACCATTCCTGGGGAAAAAAGTTCTTGTAGTGGTTGGTAACCACTTGTTGCAAATAGTTCCCAACTTTGCGCAGCTTCAAGCCGATTGAGCAGCGCTTCTTTGGATGCGTCGGGCGCTTTGCCGTCACGTTCGATCATTCTGATAATATCTGGAATGATGAAACACTCTTCTTTGCTTTGTAGTCGCTGTACGGCCCGGAATAGAACTATCCCTAACGGTTTGTTGATGTCCGCATTGAACAAATCGCACCAGCCGTCTGGCGACAAATCAGAGGGATTCAAGCGCAGAGGGATGACATTGACACTACGTTGTTTTAACATCTGGAGTACATCGGTGTCATAAAGTGCGGCAGGATTGCCAGGAATGAGCAATCGCACGTCATAACCTTTAGGCGCGAGACCCCAATTGAACAAATCGTCTTGCTGTGGTGTATTGGATTGCGTCATTGTGTGATAGACGCCCATTGGATCGACGATAATGGGGATGATTTCATTCCCTCCTGTCGCCAGCAATTCCTCTACCAACACACCCAATGTATAGGATTTGCCACTACCGCGTTTGCCACAGACCAAAACAGCGCGAGATCCTTCTGCATTGAGATAAACCGGTTCGTCAGATTGCGTGTCTTTGCCTAGAAGCATTTTCATAAATTCACCTCCACGCACACAAAAGGCACGAGACTTTCCCAATATGAAAGCCCACCATGAACACCACTGTCGTTGGCGCGGATGGCTGCGCCGAGATAGGGATAGCGATACAAATTGTAAATTTGTCCTGCGAAAGCCAGTTTCACGCTATAGTCCGGAGATGTCTCACCTCCGCGTTGATAACGTGGATGGGCAGAACGTAACCCTTCGACCAACCGCAAGTCTGGATGTTGTGCTTTCCATAAAATGCCATGATCCGCAGTGAGGTAAACTGCCCCCGGTAATCCTGTAGCAGCGACTACTTCTATTAAACGCCGGTAGTCGTTGTGAATGGCGTTGACCGTGGCTTCGATCTCGCGTGGTGTGACTTCGCGGCGGCTGTGAGCCAAGCCGTCCAATCCTTCGCGCAATACTTGTACGTAGGTTCCCTCACAGGACTGTTGCTCTAAAATATCCAGCGCAGTGGCAATGCTGGTTACACGGGTCAAGGGGACACCTTGAAAAAGGTACGCCGATACCTCGTTGCGTTCCCGTCGCCAGTAAGAGAATCCTGTCGAATGGGGTATGCCTACATCTACCAAACATCGCGCCAACGGTGGTGATCCTACGGTGCCGGGGAAACCCACTTCAGAAACGATATCGTCCTGGTCAGTGAGGCTATATGTGATAGACGGACCATCAATCAAGCACGGCTCCGGGTTTTCGGGCCAGGATTTGACATCGTCGTAACTCAACCCGTCTATCAGCAGCAACGCCACAATGTGATAGTTGCGTTTTACTGTATCGGCGACGATGCGGTCGGCCGCTTGTTGATGAGTGAGAAGCAGCCGGCGCGCATCCGATAGGCGGTGCGGTAGCATTTCGTTTATAGCTGTAGGGGTATGGGTAACTGTTTCTTTCAATACTTGGAACCGGTGCTGATAACGCACATCTACATGTGGTATAAGTGTCGGCTGCTCTGAATGTGGTTCCAAAGCATCCAAGTGCTCTACCAGAGTTTCGGCGTCCGGCGCAATGTCTATTTCTGGCGGCAAGCATAAAAGCGCCAACGGGGACATCTCAGCCATTACTGGCCCGTGTTGTAAGGTTTGTAGCAACCGTGTTAATCCTGTTTCAGTCATAATGTATCGGTTCTATTGTGATCCGCACGCGGCGTTTTGCTTGCAAACCACGCAGCGCATTCCAGAACTCGTCTTCAGCTAAACGACGCTGTTGCTGGCGTAATGCGCTTACTTCCAGGGTGCTATTCTCAGTTCCGAAAGTTTGCAGCATCACTTCCTCAGGACCAGTCAATTGTAGCTCACGCAATTTGCGACTCAATGTATCTACGTCACGGCGAGCTTGGGGGAAGCGATCATTGATTTGTCCAAAGGTTTGCAATAATTTATGGAATATGCCTTCACCTTCAGTTGGGAAATCAGTTAGGGTAGTACGTGCTTCAAGTTGCGCGCGAACAGTATGCAAACTTTCATTGAGGCTGTTAAGTTCTTTCTGCAATCGGCGGCCTTCTTGCGCTATGGTTTCACGTTCTTCTGGCGCTAACGCCTGGATATAGGGAGATGACAAAGTTGCGCGTACACCTTCAGCATCTTGCGCAATGGCTTGCGCCAACCGTTCACGCATGTCTGACAACGAATCACGCACATCATCATAAAGTCTCTCATAGCTGTCTTCGGGCGCTAACGGATTGTATTGTAATGGACGCCACAGCCTATCAGGGGGGAACTTGAGACCCAGGATGAGCGCCTGCTGATAGCGCTCTTGCAATTGGGTAAACCGTTGTATGGCGGCCTCTCGCACTTCACGCACGACAGCCGCTATCTCGTTCAGGCGTAACTTGTAGGTAGGGGTGTGAGGTAATGCTTGTTCCTTATCCGCGCTTATATGCCCGTTAATGTCCTGGGAAAGGCGTTGGAACTTTTCGCGTGGCTCACGCACCAGGTCGCCCAATTTTTGAATCTCTTCTTGCAGCGCAGAACCAGTTTCTGCCAGATCTACCCAAGCGGCAAACTCATCGTACTTTGTGCTGAATATCTCACGGCGGGTTTTAAGTTCATCCAATTGCTTTTCCCGCGCCTTCAGATTTTGCGCTAACTGCGCTAGTGATGCAAGTCCTAAGTCTTCGGTTTTGAGTTCGGCTTGTTGTGCCTCAATTTCGCGCCGCACCCTTTGCGTTTCGTTTTCCAAGGCAGTGAACTGGCGCAAAACACGTGTGCGCAAGTCATTGATTTGGAATAGGTAATCTACTCCACCTTGCACTTGTGCGTTTAGGCGTTCTCCCTGGCGATGGTCTGGCACAGGGATACGGTTTAAAAGACGGGTTACTTGTTGCCGGAGCGCCATTTGTTGTTCTTTGGTAAAGGTTTCAAGTTGTCTATGATAAGCTTGCACAGAACGCCGGCGTCCGATCAGTTTTTCATCGTCCGGTTTGTTTCTGAGTTGCTCGTCCACGACCCGTTGCGCTTTGATGGCTTCTTCTTGCCATTGCTTGAGTTGCGCTGACTCCGGAAAACCATTGAGCAGGATGTCGATATCCGCACGCCAGCGTTGAATTTCTGCTGCCAACTCGTCTATCGAAGGCGCTTGGGAGACAGTTTCACGCCAGACGCCGCGTCGCGTGTCGTTTTCTAGCAGGCCACGTTCAATCATCAAATCGAGTAGCGTGTCAATCTCTTTTTCGCGGTAACCTAGTTGTTCAGCGCGACGGTAGATCTCATTCGCCGGTAGCAAATGGACATCATAATTACGCCTGGCAACCTGAATACGCTCGCTGTCCGGCGCATTTTGCAACCAATGGCGGATTCTTTGCTCCAAAGTATGCAATTTGAAACGCACCGCGCCTTTGACGCCTTTTTCAGCCTCACGGCGGGAAGGAAATTCCTGTGCGATTTCGATAAACGCAGGAAAATTGCTGATGAAGGTATCTAAACCTGTGTTGGCAAGTGTGAATAACGTTGCCACATCATCTTTGAGGCCTTCGTAGACAATCTGCCCCTGGCGCTCGTGAGACGTTTCCAGATGCTTGATCGCGTTCACGTACTTCGTCAGCGAACTCTCCCAATTGCTGACGCGCATCAGGGTATCATAGTCAGGATAGATTGCATCTAGAAGCTGGAGCAGGGCGGCCTCTAGGAGACGTTCCTGGGCGGCCTCGACCGGCGCGCCAACGGCAGCATTGAACAAGCCACGGAAGATGTTGTCGAGTAGATCGGATTGGAAATACTGAACTTGCGGGTCATCAGGTTTGGGAATGAGGTTATCGGCACGCTTGGCTTCTAGTGTGGCGTGCATTGTTAGCAGTAAAAGCGGCGTCAATTTGTAGGGCGAGACAATGGGTGCCACCAGACGCTCCAGAGTGGGTGAGATACTGTCGTCTTCCCGCGTCATCAAGTTGAGTGTCAGGTTGATTTGCCGGGTGTCATAGTCTATGTGCAATGATTCAGTGCGGTGACGCCGCTCTTCCTCCGGTAGATCCAAATAGCGCCGCAAACGAATTTGAACCACAACGTCTCCGAGTGGATTGGCGTCGCGTACAGTATCATCTTCCCACAGGATGCGCACATGGACACACCGTTTGGGGAATTTGCGGGCGAAACCATTGAAGTGCCCTTCAAACACTATTCCCAGGTTGCGCGTCAGACCGTCGGGAATGGTTTCTGTGACTGTCCATTGGTTGGTTGGAAAAACACGTTGGATGAGTAATTGCTCGAATGCCTTGAGTGCGCGTTGTTTGGTGGGATCAGATGTCTCATAATAGCTGCGCCAGAATTCGCGGATGGTCATCGTCAGCCAGTCCGATTCTACTTTGACTTGATCCAATCCACGTAATGTAAAACCGAAGTCCCGGATGTTACCTACCGAGATAATCAAATCACCCTGCGCGCTTTGCGATAGATCATCAAAAGCTTTGAGCAAACCGAGTCGCTCTTGCACACCACGTTTGAGACCTTCATTCGGGAACGCTGCCGCCCACTTGATGGCGCGCTCACGCTCTGGATTACCACGCACCAGGCTGTGTGCCAACGCTTGCGAGACTATCCGTGGGATTTTCTTCGGACTGTCGTACTGAATTTGGCCATTCAGAAAGTCGTCAATGAGATGGCCTGGATTGTAAGCAGCGTCAGTCGGGTATCCCATTTCAATGTAGCGGCGGGTGGCGCGGCGGAAGACATTGACGACGGTGCGTGGGCCGTCTGCCAAATCCTGCCGGGACGAAATCTGCCCTAAAGCCTCCAAACACTCCGGGCCAATGATACGTGTTTGATGATCTTCAAAATCAAAGGATTTCGCCAAACGTTGCCACAGACGTTCTGGAAATTTGTTGTCGTAAACTGTGCTCAAATCCAGGTTTACTTGCAGGACGCGATGAATCAAGTCGCCGCGAATGTCACGCATCAGACTGATTTCTTTGGGCGGGATCACCATAATCAGTCCAAAGTTTAGATAGTTACGGCGGGCGAGGATAGTGCCAATCACATCGAATAGCGGGCTAATAGGGTCCTTGGTGCCGGACTTGATTTCCGGCTCAATGTACTGTTGTACTTCATCGGCCAGCAACAATAACCCCTCAAAACCAGCTTGTTGCGCCAGGTGAGTCATATCTGTGAAGAAATCAATGTAATCTTTGGGGCCGAGGTCTAAGATTTCCGGCTTGTCCTGAGCCATTCGCCGCGCTGCTGCGACATCAATGTGATACTGACGCGCCAGGGTTTCTGCATTGCGTTCCATCACTGCTTGATAGATGGCTTGTGCTTCGCTGACCAGATTGGGGCGTGTACGTTCAATCTCATAACGCGCCCAGCCAAAGCCGCCTACAAGTAAATCCGTAAGACGGTTGAGTTGAAAAGGAGGCGTGACCAGGATATTGGCATCTCGCGCGCGCTCCCATAGGTACAAAGCGGTGCTGGTCTTTCCATAGCCATACTCAGCAGTAAGATAACCGCGCACTGCGCCCCCTTGCTTGACTTCCTGAATAACCTGGCGTTCAAAACTTGCTACACTTTGCCCGCTTTGGCCGTTCTCGGCCTGGCGTCCAAGCGGGACGTAAGTTCGCACGTGGCGTTTGTAGGCTTCTTCTACAGCCTCTGGGCGTTCTAGCAGATCCGTAGCTCGTTGTGTGGCAACGATTTCTTCTTTGTCAAGGATGGCTTGCAAACCTTCTAAACTCATCGGAATGCTCCTGTTTTGATCACGGGAAACACAAATGCACGTTGGTCAAAGCAATGTTTCCAAAACGATGACCTGAATATCTGTTACTCGACTCAAGTTTTTGTCATTGGTCAAAAAGGCTTGACAGTCGCTTGCTATAGCGGTTGCGATTTGCAATGCGTCTGGTGTACGCAGATGATATTGCGCGCGTAAGCTGGCAGCGTGCTCCGCGATTTCGTTACCTATGTTTACCAGAGTAAAATGCTCTGCTGAGATGAGCAGTTTTTTATAGGTTTGGCAGAGGTCAAGCTGCTGTTTTTCCATGGGCAAAGCTAAAACTTCAGTTAGTGTCAGGGTTGAAGTAATCGCTTCGATTTTTCCTGCTGCTATGCTCTGGAAAATGGTCGTTACGAGCGCATCATAACGGGGATGTGCTTCTACGAAATAAATGATCGGCGCACTATCCAGCGCAAGGCGAGAAATCGCGGCGAATCTGGTCTCTAGCCCTGTCATCTCTCTCTCTCCCACTCTTGTCGTAGTTCTGAGATATACGTTTGCGCATCTATCCCTTCCCATATTTCCTTACCCAGTCCATGTAATGCCATAATGCTTACTGGCGGTTCGACGCTTTGCGCTTCACGCGCTAACTGACGGCTCACTAGAGCGATAAGTTCTAGTTTTTCGGTGGTTGACAGTCGTTTTATATGCCGTTGGTACAAAGATCTAAGTGTTGTGTTGTAAGGTTGTATGGTCATTCAAATCCTCCTTGCAAACAGAAGATAAGACTGGCAATAGTGCCACGCTATTATACTTGCGCCACTACTGCCCATAGATTGTTGCTATACGTTGGATGAGGCGCGTAATAATCCAGCAAACTCAAATTGCGGTAGATCGTATCTACGTCTTGTGTTGTCGGGATTGGTAAAGTGACGGTCGGTAATCCTAATCGGTTAGGATGTTTAGTGACGAACAACGCAGTACGCACGCCATTGAGTTGTACTGTAGCCAATAATCTCCGCAAATCTGTCACATTATCAGGTGCATTTTCAATCACAACTCTTTCCTGCCCAGGTGACGCTGTCGCCTGATAAATGCGCGGAGAAGCATAAAAGGTTGCACATAACGCTCGCGCTACACTCCAAGCCAAAAATGTCTTGCCGACGCCAGGTGCGCCGCATAGATTGACGCGCTCTGGAAACCGCCAGAGCTGTTCGATGTTGGCTAACGCGGTACTTTGACTACCGGTTAGCCAATCACGGCGCGCTTCGGCTTTGAGACGGTTCAACAGGACTAACAAGCGACTCGTTCTCATCGTAACAGGTCTCGCAATTCCGGCCATTTAAGGAAACGAATAAAACGCCCGTATATACCTGCGTCTGTGCCTGGTCGGACCACGGCAGGGTAAAGCGGCAGCGTCCAATCCAATACGCGATCCAGCGCGGCCGGGTCTAGCAGACACACGCGGCATAGAGCCTCGCGCCGCTCCGGTGTAAGTAGTAGATCAACACCCACTTCACCGCCTGCCGTTTGCCCGATCCACCCCAATGCCAATAACGCCAGTTCCGGCGGGCAAAAATGCCGCCGAGTGAAGATGTTGTTTTCGATGATTGGAGGCGTGAGAGCTTCCAACCATTTGCGAACTCCGCGTATACTTTTCGGACTGAATGAAGGATCGCTTTCAAACGTGTCTTGAATATGATTTCTGATTTCTTCCGCTATGATATTAGAAATTTTGCCTATATCTGCTCCAGGTTGTTGCCATAGAAGATCGACAACTTGACGGTAACTCCACAAAACAGTCTTCTCGAAGGGTCTTTCTACTTGCCAACCGGAATAAATAAGATAATGAATGATGTCAGGTCTTGTTTCCGGCTTTAATTGCAGCACCCATAACGCCGTTTCAGATAAAACAATACCAGTTGTTTGATCCTTTTGCAACAACCCACAATCATTGGCGAAAATGTTAATCTCAGTACGCGACATCAAGCCATGTTGCTGAGAGAAGCTCAAGAGAGACGCAACGTTGTCAAATTGCGCCTGTTCAGCATTGATGGCTTCAAGTAGCGGAATTATAGTGTTTGGTTCGGCCTCTTGTGGAACGTGAAAAGTCAAATGACGCTCAACCATTTTTGAAATTCCTCTCTATAGCGTGGTGAGCCACTTTTATAGATTCGTTCGATAGTAGGATGCTCGCCACTGTTAATCATACATACAGACTGTTGAATAGCTATCAAGTTGTGCAGAGCACGGTACATCTTATGGGATTGCAGATCGTTAATGGAAGTACAGAATGGACAAGCGTGTTCAGTGAGCATTTTTAGTGTTTCAAATTCTTCGAATCGAATACCCTGTTGTAACTCTGAGTTACCATTACGATGTGTAATATTATAGCCGCGCATAAACGGTAAGTATACTTGCCCGAATCCAGCGGATTTTATCCATGCAGAAGAATCGAATGAATCCGCACCTGCTCCATAGATCATGGCGACTAAAGCCGGCGCGCCAAGACCAAAGAAATGAACTCTAATGCCGTTCTTGTGGGCTATATCTACTACATATTTAGCAAGGTCTACGGCGTTATTTGTTGCAATATTAATTCCACTGTTTTTCCCTATGGTACCGAAACTTCCAAACCCTATGTGCGGAATCCCTAGTTGTAAATAGGTTTTCAGGCACAGATCGACTTGCTCATACGTATGACCTTGTACTACTGCCAAAGCCCGGCTTTGCAGATTAGGAGGCAGTTCTTGATAGAATAGCGCTGTGTATTCTGCCGTATCTCTGGTTTTCTGCCAGACTATATCCTCTCGATCTTGAGATGTGGGTACATGATCGGGCAACGTATAAATATCAGCCCATTGATTGGCTTTGTAAAACTCCAGCAGTGGATAGTAGAGTTCCTGGTAGGTCAATTTCCCGACCTGCACATAATAACCGCCGCTATCAAACATAATAGTTGAGCCATTACGTTCTTTCAAGGTTTGCACCAACTTCAGTGATTCCGGGGGAGCAAACAATGGCGTAATCAGAATATGGCGTAGTGGATTCGTGTCAATTCGATGAATATCAAGCAAGTGACGAATTTTACGAATGTCACTAGGGCAAAGCGTTAGTGCAGTAAAAAAGTTCAACATTGATAATCACTCAAATGAAAACTCTGCAAAATCCCAATCATCTTCTATAAACGGGTCACTGACGACAGTGCTAATATGCGCTGGCTGTTGCGCCCAACGCGCCGCCAGCGTTTCACCCAGGTGTGTCAACTGATAACGCCCACCATAGGTTGACTTTTGCACAGCGCCGATGCCGGTCAACAAATTCAGTCGGTTAGCGACATCATCTAATTCTAATGGATGTGCTGGCACAAACAACCGCACCAATTCACCCACCTGGATGGGCTGATGACGCTGCAATACCCACCAAAATTCAGGCATCGCCTGCAGTCTCCGCGAGAGCATGTCCAAACAATAGGTGCGCAAAGTCGGCAAGTCGGCATCTGGTAGAGTTAATGTTAATGGTTGTTCCTCATCTTCAACGTAAAATACATAGGGGATGACCCCTACTACATAATACGCGGAAAGCGCACCCTGACAAATCCAACGCGGCTGCGACCAGGGTAAGCCTACCCACTTTGCCAATGCGCGCAATGCAGTGTGTGTAGTAGCCGATTGTTGGAGTGCTTCACGGAGTATCATCACAGATTCAAAGAATGCATAGGGCTGCTCTGGCGGATCTGGAAATGTCGCGGGACAAAAGGGCAACATAGGTTCAGTTTCAGCCGCGCGTTGACGCTCCCATTCTGCCAGGCTAAAAAAGCCTTCTCCCAGACGGACAAAAGCGTCTTCGTATTTCATCAACAGCCCATAAACATAGCTTGTATCCATTGGTGATTCGTCAACCAGATCATTCACTTGTTCTGTGATGATGCTGTAATGCGCGGGTGCTTCCATAACGCGCATTGCTGCCAGGATTTGTTCCTGGCGTGTGCTGATACCTGGAATGCGATAAGTTTGCCAATCGCTGCCGGGTAACTGGGCTAAGTAGTAGTCAATTTGTTGAGATGAAGTCATATCGGTATCTTTGGTTCCGTGCTCAATACTGAAACGTTCGTCTAGATAAGTGCTGACTGGTGAAGGTAAAAGAGCGAAATATGGCGATTGTGCCGTGAAATCGATCACTATTCCCATTTGACGAAGAATTGGCCTTAACTTTTCCCACGTACGCTTTTCAAGCTGTCGGATACGTTCGCGTGTAAGATTGAAATGTTGTCCCACTTCCTCCAGAGTGCGCTCTTGTCCGTCATCAAGACCATAACGCAAACGTATAACTTCAAGATCACGTGCGCTTATATTGAAACGTATTTCTCTAGGATCACTCACTTTGGGCTTGGCAGCAGCGCCGAACACCATTTGAACTATCTGTTGCCATTCTGATTGTTCATGACTTATTCCAGTGGCGCCTTCGGTTTCATAATCAGCAACACAATCAGCCACGGTTACGTCCGTATCATCGGTGATTCCCACTTGTTCGAGCAGTTTTTCGGGCAATTTGAGATCAAGAGGTATAAGTGGTTGACAATACTCGAACAACCGGTAAGCTTTGCGCCGCATTTTTACCGTAGGTGATGACTTGTGACTCATGGTGTCTGTCTCTTCATCCTCGATGTCTTCGTTCTCGCTATCTTCAGTATCTTCTCTGCTGGATACATGACTTTGAACACAGGCGTCTAGGATGCTTGTTGATGGATCTGTCTCCACTTGCTTTTGTAGAGCACACACCCGCTCATGCATATGAACTGGTAATCGAATAGTGCGTCCATGATCGGCAATGGCTCGGCTGATGCCTTGTCTAATCCAACTGGACGCAAACCAGGCAAACCGCGATCTTTCCCGGTAATCAAATCGTTCTGCGGCGCGCATCAATCCCAGTACGCCTTCCTGAACCAAATCCAGATAATCCACGCCGCGTCCGACATAATTGCGCGCAATCCGTAATACATAGCGCAAGTAACCGGTCACTAATGTAATACGCGCTCGTTCGGCGCGTTCTTCTGCATCTTGCCATAGCTCTTGGAGAGGATAGTATTTCAGTTGCTCAGGAAGTTGCGGTGTGGTTGGTAATCTACCTGTCCACGACCGATTCTGTATGGTTTCTGTTAAATACTCAAGCATAGGCTCTGGCAAAAGACATAGTGACTCTGCGATGTTGTAAGCCTGATCGGTTAGCTTTTGGCTGGTATCTTCAGAGAACCTTGAGGTAGACTTTACAAACTTATGCAAATTGGAGTGTCGTAACTCGTAAATGTTTCGGTAAGCTTTTAGCGTCTCAACAATCCAAACTTCGAGTTGAGGTGTAACCAGGTCATCTTTTCTAGCACATAAGGTTTTGAGTCCGGCGAAGCACTTTTTCAGGTCAGCGTAAATTGCAGGGAGTATGGTGTTGTTGTGAAAACCACGTGCGCCCCAGGTTTGGGGCGTCCTGATTTGAATACCTAACCAGAGTTCCTGTGAAGCACTGGTCAGGATAGGGATTTGTTTGATGTCGTCAAACAGTAGCTCAAGTGTATCCATGGTTGGGAAATTATACATCTGGGGCATTATTCTTCAAATATGTTCGGCATTGCGTGGCGGTTAGCAGAAGTTTCAGTGAAAGTAATGTGCTGAGCGAGGCATAGGAGGCATCAGCGGCGGAATTGGTATGAAGCATCAGGTAGACTGACACCAGCGGCACCACCCAGAACTCCAGATGCATGTTGCGCGTCTTTTTGCGGTCGCAAAGGATGCTGAGCATGCAAAGAGAGAAACAAGCCACAGGGCTAAATGCACCAAAGTAGTAATCACAAAAACAGAGATTAGAGCGTGATTTACCGAGATAATTCAGAAAAATCAACGTTCATTCGTGTTTATTTGTGTCCTATAAGGGTTTGTCGCTTGTTTTGACCGTTAGCTCTCGATCCACGCCACAACCTTCTCAATCGCCGTATCCGGCGTCGATGCGCCCGCCGTGATGCCGACCTTCTCCGCGCCGGCAAACCACGCCGCATCCAGTTCGTCCGCTGTAGCGATGCGATACGTGCGCGGATTGACTTGCGCGCACACTTCCGCCAGACGGCGGCTGTTGGAGCTGTGCGCTTCGCCGATGACGAGCATTACATCTACCTGCTGCGCCACCTCGATGGCGGCGGCCTGGCGCTGGGCGGTGGCGTTGCAGATGGTGTTGTGGGCGCGCACCTCCTGGCATTTACCCATCAGCGCGCCGACGATGACCTGATAGCTGGCGGGAATTTTCGTCGTCTGCGAGACCACGCCGATCTTCTTGCGGCGCGGCAGCGCGGCGACATCGTCAAGATTTTGGACGACCACGGCGCCTTCGCCTGCCCATCCGGCGATGCCGACCACTTCCGGGTGATCCGGCGCGCCGTAGATGACGACCTGGTAGCCCTCGTCGTGGAGCGCGCGGGCAAGCTGTTGCACTTTGATGACCAGCGGGCACGTGCCGTCCACGACGCGCAAGCCTTTGTCGCGCGCTGCGTCCAGCGTCTCCGGTGGGACGCCGTGCGCGCGGATGACGGCCGTCCCGGCGTCGATCTCGTCGATGGCGTCTTTCGCCCATACGCCGAGGCTTTGCATCTGCGCCACCACCTCGTCGTTGTGGACGATGGGGCCGAGTGTGTAGACCGGTTCCTCGGCGGTGGCGCTTGCCGCTGTCTCCTCCACCGTCTTCACCGCGCGCTTCACGCCGAAACAAAAGCCCATTTCTTTAGCAAGGATGATTTCCACGTGCGCCTCCAAAATCACTCAACGGATTGAACGGATCGAACGGAAGGATTTCCGTTAAATCCGTTCAATCCGTTGAGGAAATCCTTACTGTGTGATCTGCGCCTGGACATAGGCCCTGGCCCAAGCATCGACTTCGAGTATAGCCTTGAAGGTGGGATTGTCCACGCCGGTATGGGCGTTGAGGGCTTGCTCGACAAGCCGGGGAATGTCGGCGAATTTGATGCGTTCCGCCAGATACAGATCAACGGCTTCCTCGTCCGCCGCGCAGAGGACGGTGGGATACGTGCCGCCTGCCATCCCGGCTTCGCGGGCCAGTCGCAGGCACGGAAAGCGCGTTGTGTCAGGCGCTTCGAAGGTCAGGGCGTGCGCGGCGATCAAATCGAGGGGGGTGCAGATTTGCGCGGTGCGCGCGGGGTAGTTCAGCGCGTACTGGATGGCCAGGCGCATATCGGGCGCGGAAAGCTGCGCCTTGATTGCGCCATCCACGTACTGCACCATCGAGTGGATGATGCTCTGCGGGTGGACGATCACGTCGATCTGCTCGTAAGGCTTCCCAAAGAGCCAGTGCGCCTCGATAATCTCGAAGCCCTTGTTCATCAGCGTGGCCGAATCGATGGTGATCTTTTGCCCCATCACCCAGGTAGGATGCTTGAGCGCGGCGGCGGGACTGAGATCGTGCAATTGCTCCGCGCTGTAGGTGCGGAACGGCCCGCCGGATGAGGTAAGGATGAGTTTGGCGACCGCATCACTGTCCTCGCCGCGCAGGCATTGCCAGAGTGCGCTGTGCTCGCTGTCGATGGGCCGCAGTTCCACGCTGTGTTTCTGCACGGCCTCCATCACCAACGCCCCGGCCATCACCAGCACCTCTTTGTTGGCGATGGCGATTGGTTTGCGCGCCTCGATGGCGGCAAGCGTGGGCACGAAGCCGGCCTTGCCCGATGTAGCGACAACGACCAGATCGACATCCGGGCGGGTGACGATCTCCACCAAACCGGCTTCGCCGGCCAAAACGTGGGGATGCGCGACGCGCGAGGCGTCTGCGGCTTCGCTGACCACAACGACTACGGGGTGAACCTCGCGGATTTGCTCGTTGAGCAGCGCCACATTGCGCCCGGCCGCCAGTGCGACGACGGTGAAATGATCGGGCAGCGCCCGGAGCACGTCCAGGGTTTGCCGTCCGATAGAACCGGTGCTGCCGAGGATGGCGATTCGCTGCGGCATATTAGCCCGTCAAGCCACGGTCGAGTATCTGACGTTGCACGTCCGGTCCAAAGCTGGGCACACTGGTGAGTGCGTGATTACCCGCTGACTCGACGTTGTAGTACCACGGCACGGAAAAAAGCTCGGGGAACGTCCGTTGAATCACGCTGACGATCCCGGCGGCGTCGAGGTTGTACCGCTTCAGGAAAAGGCTGCGCTCGCCATGTTCGACGAATTCGTCAGGCAGTCCCAGCCGTTTGAGTGTGACGTAGTTCAGGCCGCGCGCCTCCAACAACTCCATCACGGCGGAGCCGAATCCGCCCGCCAGCACGCCTTCTTCGACCGTCACCAGGCGGTTGAAATTCAACGCCAGGCTTTTGAGCAGATCGCCGTCCAGTGGCTTGACGAAGCGCGCGTTGACGACAGCGGCTTCCACACCCAGGCTCGAAAGGGCTTTAGCGGCCTCCATCGCCGGATAGACTGTGGACCCTATCGCCAGGAGCGCCAAATCCGAACCGGCGCGCAACATCTCCGCTTGTCCGACAGGGAATACTTGAGGTTGTGCGGGGAGCGCCACACCTGCACCCGCGCCCCTGGGGTAGCGGATGGCGACCGGCCCGTTGATGGTCAGCGCCGTCCACAGCATCTCGACCAACTCGGCCTCATCCTTGGGCGCCATCACGGTGAAGTTGGGGATACTGCGCAGGTACGCCAGATCGAACGCGCCCTGATGCGTGCGCCCGTCGTCGCCAACGATGCCGCCCCGGTCGATGGCGAAGATCACCGGCAGGTTTTGCAGCGCCACGTCGTGGATCAGTTGGTCGTAGGCGCGTTGCAGGAAACTGGAATAAATCGCTGCGATGGGCCGCATTCCTTGTGCGGCCAGTCCCGCCGCAAAGGTGACCGCGTGCTGCTCGGCGATCCCCACATCGAAGAAGCGCTGCGGGAACGCGCGCGCGAACCCGCTCAGCCCGGTGCCTGCGGGCATCGCAGCGGTGATGGCGACCACGCGCGCGTCGGCTTGCGCCATCGCCGTCACCGTGTCACCGAAGACCTGGCTGTAGGTGGGGGTGCTTGTCGGGGATGTCGTTTTAGGCGCGACGCCGTTCTGCGGCGCAACGCCGTGCCATTTCTCCGGATTTTCTTCGGCGGGACGGTAGCCTTTGCCTTTCTGCGTGCGCACGTGGACGACCACGGGCTTGCCGGTGATGGCTTTCGCGGCGCGGAGCTGCTCTTGCAATGCCGCCAGATCGTGCCCGTCAATCGGCCCAATGTAATGAAAGCCCAGCGTCTCCCAAAGGGTGGGGGATGTGGCAGGTGGGGCATCAAGATGGTTGGCAATCGCGCCGACACTCGGTGAGATCGACATCTCGTTGTCATTCAGAATGACGATAAAGCGTTTCTGCAAGTATCCGGCATGGTTGAAGCCTTCCAGTGCCATCCCCGCTGTGACGGAACCGTCGCCGATGATGGCGACCACGTGGAAATCTTCACCTTGCAGGTCGCGCGCAGCGGCAATGCCCAGCGCCGACGAAATCGACGTTCCCACGTGACCTGCCGTGAACACGTCGTGAGTACTCTCGCGCGGTTCGGTGTAGCCGGAGATTCCCCGGTACCGGCGCAGTGTGTGGAAATCGTGGAAGCGCCCGGTGAGCAGCTTGTGCGCATAACACTGGTGGCTCACGTCCCAAATTAACTTGTCACGCGGGCTGTCGAAGACGGTATGCAGCGCCAGAGTCAACTCCACGACGCCCAAATTGGACGCCATGTGACCGCCGTTTTCGAGGACGGTGTCGATGATATGTTGCCGGATCTCCGCTGCAACCTGTTCGAGTTCAGGCAGTCTCAGGGACTTCAGATCGTCCGGCCCTTTAATCTGTTCCAAGAGTTGGGGCATGGTTTAACCTCCAAGTCGTAAAATTGTGCTATAGTTTGCTAGGTGGGATACTTTTCCCATGCGGCCTACCTTGCATCATAGCACAAATACCCTCTCAAAACCTATCAGAATAGCCGTTTACAGCATTTTGGCTGCCTTTGGCAGTCGCGCACACGGCTTACATAAGGGTGTCTCGCTCCGTGACTTGTTTCTTTCGCAAATTGGTATATCCTCTGAGCAAGCTTCTCCGGTCGGGCGCTCACCGGAAAGACTCCCTTACTATGATGGTGGACCGTGTTACGCGAATTGCATATCAAAGACTTTGCGATTATCGACAATCTCCATTTGACATTGGAACCCGGCTTCAACGTGCTGACCGGTGAAACAGGTGCGGGGAAATCGATTCTCATCGATGCTGTGGCGCTGCTGCTCGGCGGGCGCAGCGATACAACCGCGGTGCGCGCCGGCGCCGACATCGCTCGCGTGGAAGGTCTCTTTGTGCTGACCCTACCGGAGCAGGACGACCTCGCTGCGTGGCTGAAGGACGAAGCGTTGGAGGGCGATGCGCCGGATACCTTGTGGTTGAGCCGCGAACTACGTAGTAGCGGGAGGACGGTGGCGCGGGTCAACGGGCGCGTGGTGTCGGTGGCATTGCTGCGCGACGTGGCCGAGAAGCTCATCGACATCCACGGGCAGAGTGAGCACCTGAGCTTGCTGCGCGTGCGCGAGCACCTGAACTTGCTGGATCGCTTCGCCCGGCTGGAACCGCTGCGCGCGCAAGTCACTGCGCTGGTGCAGCAGCTTCAGGCCGTGCGCCGTGATCTGCGCGCTTTACGCCAAAGCGAGCGCGACCGGATGCAGCGTATCGACTTGCTGCGCTTTCAGGTGGACGAAATCGGTGCGGCTATGCTCTCGCCGGGTGAAAAAGAGGCGCTGGAATCCGAGCTGGTGCGCCTCTCCAATGCCGAGCAGTTGGCGGCGTTGGCCTCCAGCCTCGTGGCGGTGTTCGAGGAAGGGCGCGGGCAGTCACCCGCCATCCTCGATTTGATCGGGCAAGCGCAGCGTGACATGGCGACGCTCGCGCGCATCGACGTGACCCTCGCGCCCCAATCGCAAACGCTTGAGGAGGTGGGCTATCAGGTGGAGGATCTGGCGCGCACGTTGCGCGACTACCTGGGCGGCGTCGAATTCAATCCGCGCCGCCTGACGTGGGTGGAAGAGCGGCTCTCGCTGCTGCGGCAGTTGGCGCGCAAGTACGGCGGCGGAGTCGAAGAGGTGCTGGCTTATGCGCAGAAGGCCGCCGCCGAACTGGAAACGCTGGAACACAGCGATGAACGCATCGTCGAGCTGGCGGAGCAGGAGGCGACACTGCTCGCGGAGTGCGCGACCCTGTGCCAGGAACTTTCCCGGCAGCGCCGTGCGGCCGCCGGACAACTTTCGGCGGGCGTCGAAGCCGAATTGCAGGATTTACGTATGGAAGGAGCGCGTTTGGGCGTCGCCTTCCAGTGGCGTGAGGAGGCTGACGGTGTCCCTCTGGATGAACCGTTGCCCGTCGAATTAGCTGTGACCAGCCGCGGGATGGAAGCGCAGGCAGACGAGTCTGTTGCACGAGCGGATTTCGACGCCACGGGTATAGACCGGGTGGAATTCCTCATCGCGCCCAACCCCGGTGAGGGGTTGAAACCGATGACGCGCATCGCTTCGGGCGGCGAGACTGCACGACTGATGCTGGCGCTCAAAGCGGTGCTCTCTCGCGCCGACCGCACGCCCACGCTCATTTTCGACGAAATCGATCAGGGCATCGGCGGGCGGGTGGGGGCCATCGTAGGCCTGAAGTTGTGGCAACTCACCTCTCAGTATGGCGGTAACGGGGGCGTGCGGCATCAGGTCCTGTGTATCACACACCTGCCGCAGTTGGCGGGCTTTGGCGACGTGCACTTTGGCGTGCAGAAACAGATCAGCGATGGGCGAACCCTCACGCAGGTGGAACGCCTGTTGGATGAGACGCGACTTGCCGAACTCTCTCTGATGTTGGGGACGCAAGGCGAAGCCGCGCACCAAGGCGCTGTAGAAATCCTGGCGCAAGCTGCCGGTCTTAAACAGCAAGTCGCTGCATCTGTAGATAAGTGAGAGGATGGTTAAAATACAATCACATTTGCTCAATGACAGAACACGTTTATAATGGTTATGGTTGTGTTTAACACATGCTCCCTTTTGATAACCAGGTTAAGGATGGTCGGACATGGCGCTTAAAGGCAGGCTAGAAGATTTCGGCATAACGCAGTTACTGAATCTTATCAATTTGGCTCGGAAGACGGGGACGCTATACCTTGAAGGAGCGCAGAAAAATTCGTATCTTTGTTTCCGCGAAGGGAAGTTAATCTATGCGGCGCTCGAAGGGGTAGACGACAGTCTCCCGATCATCTTGCAGCGCGCGAACGTCTTTACGGCTGAGCAAGTGCGGATGATTCAGACGAACATGGCCGGGCGGACGGACCGCGATATTGCGCAAGTCCTCATCACCAGCGGGCGACTACAGCAACAAGTCGTGGTGAAGAGCGTGCGTGATGCGATCCTCGACCTGGTTTATCAGGTCTTCTCCTGGCATGAAGGCCAGTTCCGCTTTGAGCCTTCCAAGTTGCCGGTTCAGGGTAAAATCACGACCTCCATCGCGCTGGAAAACGTCATTATGGAGGGCAGCCGCCGGGTGAAGGAATGGGAGCGCCTGCAGGATGAACTACCCGACCTCGATATCCCCCTGAAATTTGCCGAACGTCCGACGACGCCATTGCGCGACGTCAACCTCAGCGTTGAAGAGTGGCGCGTCATTTCCTTTGTTAGCCCGAGCAATACCATCCGGCAGATTGCGCAGTTCAATAACATGAGCGAATTGCAGATCCGCAAAATCGTTTATAGCCTACTCCAGGCCGGGTTGGTGGAGATCATTCGCCCACCGCGCCCCACGGTTGCGCCGACGAGTGCGCGCCAGGCCCCTGAAGGGATGCCTCAACCGACCGCTGCGCAGATGCAGCGGCCTGCCGTCAAGCGGGGCATCGTCCAGAAGCTGATTAGCCGGATCCGGGAGTTATAGTGATGCAGACGTTAAAAATAGTTGTGACAGGCCCTTTTTCCTCTGGCAAGACCGAGTTGATCCAGAGCGTCAGCGAGATTGATGTGGTCTCCACGGAGCGAAAGATCTCCCAAGAAGCCGAACGCATCAAACAGCAGACCACGGTGGCGATGGACTTTGGGCGGATCACCATCGACGATGAGTTGATTCTCTATCTCTTTGGCACGCCCGGCCAACGCCGGTTTGATTTTATGTGGGAAATCCTTTCCGAAGGGATGCTTGGTTTTGTCGTGCTGGTCGATAGCACCCGCCCGGAGACGTTCCGCGAAGCGCGCCGGATCCTCGATACATTCCGGAGCTATTCCCCCGTCCCCTACATTGTTGCCGCCAATAAACAGGACCTTTCCGATGCCTGGCCGCCGGAGGATTTGCGCATTGTCCTTCACGTCGAGCCGGGGGTCAAGGTGGTGCCGTGCGTTGCTACAGATAGAGAAAGCGTCAAAGAAGTATTGTTAGAGCTGTTGTACTCCATTTTGGAATTGGTTGACGAAGAGTAGTAACTGTTTTTTAACTAAATTGCAACGGCCTCTTTTCGTGGGGCAATAAGGTTTGTGGTATGATGAGAGAAAAGGGGCGCAGGGTTAGGCATAATGAGTTCAATAGTGACGGATCGGGGTATAGTGCATTACGAGACCTTTGGCCGGGGAAAGCCGGTGGTCTTGCTGCACTGTTGGCTTGGTTCGTGGAATTATTGGTATTCGACGATGGAGTATCTGTCCGCGCATAAGTATAAGACGTATGCGCTGGACTTTTGGGGATTCGGGGATTCGGCGAAACAAGGTTCTTTTTCCGTCACTGAATACGTGCGCATGGTCGATCAGTTCATGGAGCGCATGGGCCTGGAGCGCGCACGGGTGATGGGCCATTCGATGGGCGGCACGGTCTCGTTGAGCCTGGCGCTCGCCTACCCGCAGCGGGTATCGAGGGTAGCGGTGGTGGGTTCGCCGATTACCGGTTCGGGCCTGGCCTTTCTCCTCAAGCTGTCTGGATACCGCGAATTTGCCCGTATGCTCTATGCCGTACCGGGTCTTTTATCCTTATCCATGAAGTTGCTCTCGCTTTCGTATGCCACAGACTGGCGCACGTTGTACGATATGTTGAAGAAGGACCTGTCGCGTACGACGATGGAATCCTTCTCCGCCAGTATCCGCGATTTACGCCTCACTGATTTGCGCCCCCGGCTTGGCGAATTGCATATTCCCGCGATGGGCATTTATGGACGTAAGGACAACATTGTCGATCCCAAGCAAGGGGAACTGATGCGCGAGGGGATCAAAAGCCATGTCGTTCACTATTTCGAACACTCGGGGCATTTTCCAATGTTGGATGAAACCGACCATTTCCACCAGACGATCCTGGAATTCCTGGCGGACTCGTGAGCGTGAGCGGCCTCGTGAGTGACGATGTAGAGCGACGTGACTACTATTTTCCCAATCGCGTCTCGCGTATTTTGTTATTGGCGCTGCGGGACGTGATGGGTGAGAACGGTATTCACGCGGTTTTGAACATTGCAAGGCTCCAGCACTTGATCGAGGAGTGCCCGCCACCCAACTTCGAACCGGGTATGACGTTCGACGAGGTTGGACGCTTGTTCGACGCCATCGAGGGTATTTATGGCGTTCGCGGCGGGCAGCGGTTGGCGCGACGTTCTGGGGAAGCCTGTTTCAAGTACGGCATCGAAGGGTTTGGCGGGGTGATCGGCTTTGCCGATTTTGCGTTGCGACTTTTGCCGGTTTCATTGCGCGTGCGCATCGGTCTCGAAGTGCTGGCCGAAATCTTCAACCGCTACACCGATCAGCGGGTGGTGCTCGGCGAAGGCGAAGACAGCTATTTTTTCGTCATCGAGCGTTGCGGGTTCTGTTGGCGTCGACGTTCTGACACGCCCGCGTGCGCGGTATTGGAGGGATTGTTGGAAGAGTCGCTTTACTGGGTTAGCCGGGGAAAGCGCTTTTTTATCGAAGGCATTAGTTGTGTCGCCTGCGGCGATCCGGTGGGAACGTTGCGTGTGGACAAGGTACCACTGAATTGACAAGTGTATGGTGTGTGCTCAATGCGTAAAATCATCCTGCGCGATAGACGAAAGATAACGCCCTTTAACGAGCCGGCGCGCGAGTTAAGCGTGCTGACGAAACCCTTGTGGTTGCATCAGCGGGATGTGTTGGCGCGCTATACGACCGAAGAGCGCGAAGTCGAGTCGGTTCACGAGGTCGGCAATGACCGCGAGGAGACCCTGGTTTACCGCGACAACCTCTATTTCGATCAAGCGTTCATCGACGAATTTATCCAGCGCGCGCAAAAGTCCGGCAAATCTTGTCAGGTCGCCTTCAAACTCGACGATCCGGCCATCATCGGGCAAGCCCTCTACCTGCAACGCGGGATTCGCCGGCAGGGAAATTATTACGTGGCCGATTTGTGGTATTACCCCTATGGCATCGAACCTGTGGTGCGTCCCCTGGTCATGGACACCGAAGCGCGTGAAGTCGGTTTCTACCACGTGCCCACACACATGTCCGACTTTCAGGGCGATTTGATCTACAATCTGCCGACGAAACCCTTCCTGTCCATCGAGCACTGGATTCACATCCTCCATGCCAACATCGACTTCGGCATTTTTGCGATCGGGGTACGCTTCGAGAAACGCCTGGAGCGCGATTTGGGATTGCTCCTGAAGATGCTGTGGCGCGGTATCCTCGAGCGCAAACAGGTCCTCACTTCGTCGGAGATCGTGGTGACGGGTAAGAATTGCACGATTGACCCCACGGCGATCATCCAGGGACCGACTTTCATTGGCGACAACGTGGACATTGGGCCTGGTGTGGTGGTGCGTAATTGTGTCATCGGCGACGACGTTACCATTGACCAGGGGTGCCAATTGATGCTCAGTGTGGTGGGCAACGGCACCTTTTTGCCCTTTCGCGCCGCGCTCTACCGCACCGTGCTGATGGATCGCTGCATGGTGGCGCAGAACTCGTGTTTGCAGATGTGCGTGGTCGGACGCGATTCTTTCGTGGGGGCAGGGACGACCTTCACCGATTTCTTGCTGGTCGATAAACCGCTGCGCTCCCACTTTGGCGGCAAGCTTGAAGAGACCGGCATGACAGCCTTGGGCAGCGCCATCGGCCATAATGTGCGCATCGGTTCGGGGTTGATCTTCTTCCCCGCGCGGATGATCGAGTCGGATGTGATTATGTTCGCCTCGGACGATCACCGGCGGGTGATTGCCGGCAACGTCGCCTACGAGGATAGCGATCACTTGAAACTTGAGGACGGAGAAAAAATGCACCCGCGTTTGTATAAGCGGGATGCATAAGGCGCGGGGCGTGGGCCACATTCATGCATTCTTTTGCCTTTGTCATTCATCCAATCGACCCAAAACGCGATGTGGCGCGCAAGTACCCGCTACTGGGTAAGGTTTTGTCGGAAGCGGCCATCAACTTTGTCTGTCGCTTTTGGCCGCCCGTTGAACTTTCACATATCACCGGTGCGCGTTCGCAGGCGACCGGAAAAGAGATTGAAGGGTGGTTGATCGCCGTCCCTTACACGCCGCAGCGGATGTTGCAACTGCCGGTGACGGAAGTCTACAACAAGATTATCGCCGCCGGCCATCTGGCGACGCGGTTGGGGGCGCAGCTTCTCGGCCTGGGGGCGTACACGTCGGTGGTCGGCGACGGCGGCGCGACCATCGCACGTAGCCTGGATATTCCGGTGACGTCGGGCGACAGCTACACGGCGGCGGTCTCTGTACAGGCGACGCGCCAGGCGGCCCAATTGATGGACATTGACATGATGCAGACCACAGTGGCCGTTGTGGGCGGGGCCGGAGCGATTGGCGCTGCGACGGCGCAATTGTTAGCACCGTATGTCGGTCACATGCTCTTGATTGGACGGCAGAATGAGGCGCTCGATACGGTGGCGGCAAAAGTACGGCGCGCCGGCTGCCGTGAGGTGCAGACCTCTACCGAGATCATGGATGTTGCCCAGGCGCAAGTGGTGGTGACGGTGACCAGCGCCGGCGGCAACCTGATCCGCCCGGAGATGCTGCGCCGGGGCGCGGTCGTCTGCGATGTCTCTCGCCCGCGCGACGTCTCGCACCACGTCATCCAGGTGCGCGAGGATGTATTGGTGATTGATGGGGGGTTGGTGCGGGTTCCGGGTCAAGTGGATTTCGGCTTTAACTACGGATTGCCGCCCCATCTCACTTACGGGTGTCTGGCGGAGACGATGACGCTGGCCTTCGAAGGCCGTTTTGAGGATTACTCAATCGGCAAAGACCTGTCGGTAGAGCAGGTGCAAGAGATCGACGCATTGGCGACCAAGCACGGGTTCGAGTTGGCGGCGTTACGCAGTTTTGAGCATAGATTGGAAGACGCGTTTCTCGAAAAAGTGAAGGCGAAAGCGAAAATTGGGTAATCAAAGCTGTGGGTCAACATGCGGTTCCATAACCGTTGGCAGGAGGTATACACATGAGTGGTGGTCGGGTCCTGGTTGTAGAAGATGATTTCGATATTTCCAGTATGTTGCAACTTTATTTCAAGACCCAGGGCTACGAAGTCTATGTAGCCCCGCGCGGCGGCGTGGCCCTGGAAATGACGCGGCAAAATATGCCGAACGTCATTGTATTGGACATCATGCTACCCGACATTGACGGGTATGAGGTTTGCCGGCAACTGCGGACGAATTTGCGCACGAGCCATATCCCTATCATCTTCTTGACACAGAAGGACGAACGCAACGACAAGATTCAGGGTCTTGAGTTGGGGGCGGATGATTATATCACCAAACCCTTCGATCTGGAGGAGTTGCGGCTGCGTGTGCGCAACACGATCAAGAGCGCCGAAGTCGCCAGCCTGACCAGTCCCAGCACCGGCCTGGCCAGCGGGCGATTGATCGAGCAACAACTCCGCGAACTGATGCGCAAACAGGACTGGGGCGTCCTGTACATCGGCATCCATGGACTGGGCGCTTTCAACGAGGTGTACGGTTTTGTCGCCGGAGAAGAAGTCCTGCGTTTTACCGGGATGCTCTTGAACGATGTCATCGACGAGATGGGGACGGCGGATGACTTCATCGGCCACATTGGCGGCGATAATTTCATCATCATCACCCGCAAAGAGTTGGTGGACCCGCTGCGCGCCGAGATTGCCCAGCGTTTTGATGAGAACGTGGGGACGCACTACGATTTTATGACGCGGATGCAGGGGTACCTGGTCGTCAAGGACGAGGATGATAAAGAGGAGCACGTTCCCTTGATGACTTTGCAGATTGGCGCGTTGACCGTCGAAGACGGGCCGTTCACCGATATTCGGGAGATCACCGAGGCCGCCGCCGAGGCGCGGCGGCAAGCGCGCAACAAATGAGGCCTGACCGGGAGTAGGGGATAACGGAGGCATTTTGGTGAAAGGAACTCGTCCTGAGCTTGGCGAAGGATTGCAGGCGCTCAGCACACGACTGTTGGCCGCTTCCAGTGTGGAATCCCTCTGGGAGATCGCACTTGAAGAAGCGGCGCACTGGTGTGAGGCCGACGCGGGAGCGTGGATGTGGACCACCCGCGCCGGGTCGCCTGCGCCTACATTCGGTCCGGTGTGGGGCGCGCTGCCTCTTGACGGCCTCGCCTGGCAGGAGGCGCTCGAGCAACTCGACAATCCGCAAGTACCGCAGTGCTGGTCTGCGACGCCGCTTCCGTCTCTGGCTGCGTTGAGCGTTCCGGTGTCCGTCGAGCCGTGGCTTGGCTGGCTCGTGCTGGCGCGACAAACACCGTTTACGGAGGATGACCTGGAACGCGCCGGTAGCGCCGTGGCTTTGGTGCAATTCGCCGTCGCCGGGATGGGCCGATATGAGCGCGTCGATCAAACGCGCGCCCACCAGGTGCAGGAATTGGAGACCGTGCAGCGGATGGGGCATCTGATCGGCGAAAGCCTCGATCTGGAGACCACATTGGATGTGATCCTAGAGGCGCTGGCGGGATTGATCCCCTACGACGCGGGAGAAATCACACTCTTCGATGCCGAGGAGAATGTGTTGCGGGGCCAGGCTTACCGCTCCGGCGGCGCCGTGCGCCGTGCTACGCAGGCCGGGGGTACGATCTACCGGCTTGACGAAGGGTTCAGCGGGTGGTTGGCGCGTTCTCGTGAGCCATTGTTGATTGCCGACGTATTGGCCGAGGATGCCGCTGAACCGAAGGATGAAACGCTCAAATTGTGGGCGCGCTCTTTCTTGGGCGTGCCTCTGTTGGCGCGCGGTGAGTTGGTGGGGACGTTGGAGATTACGGCCACCAACCCCGGGCAGTTTACCGAACACCACCAGAAATTGGCCGAGATTTTCGGCGGGCAGGCGGCGATTGCGATTGTGCATGCGCGTTTGTACTCCCAGACCGATGCCGAACTGCGCCGCCGTCTCGAAGCCCTGGAAGCCTTGCAGCGCATCACGCGCGACATCACCGCCACGATTGACCTGAATTACATCCTCAACGGCGTATTGGAAGAAGCGATCCGCTTTAGCCAGGTGACTGCGGGTTTGATCGCGCTTTCCGATGGCGAAAGCTTCGAAGTGCGCGCTCGCCGGGGTTACGCCGATGCCGATCTGGGCGATCTGGGACGTTCGCTGGCTTCGGAGTTCCTGGCCCGCCAGGAAACCATTTACATCCCTGACGTGCAGGCGTTGCCAAATGCCGAATCGTTCCCGCCTGGCGCGCGCACTCTGTTGGTGGAACCGGTCTTCTACGAAGAACGTCTGGCGGCGGCCATCCTCGTGCAGGCTGACCAACCCGCGACCTTCACCCCGGCCGTCCTGGAGTTTATCGCCGGGTTGGCGGTGCAGACCTCCATTGCGGTGGGCAACACACGGCGTTATCAGGAGCAACTGGAACGCGGGGAGCTGATGCACAAGCGCGCCGAGCAGATGGCGCTGCTGTTGGAAGTCTCGCGTACGATGCGCTCAGACCGTCCATTGGAAGAGACGCTGCTCGATATTGCCTACGCGGTGCAGGAAGGCACCGGCTTCAACATTGTGTTGATTAGCGTGGTGGAAGGTGCGACGTTGCGGCGGGTGGCCGGTGCGGGGATTCCGTTGGCGCGTCTGGAACAGATGAAGCAGGTCCGCCATTCCTGGCCGCGCATCCAGGCGTTGTTTCAAGAGCGTTTCCGGCTTGGACGCTGCTATTTTATCCCGGCGGAACATTACGAGAACGTGTTAAGTGGGCTAGACGTCTTCGTGCCGGAGATAGAGGACGCTGTGGCACGCCAGCCGGGCATGTGGCACCCCAAGGACTCGTTTATTACGCCATTGTACGGCAGCCACGGAGAAATCGTCGGCATGATGTCGGTCGATGACCCTCTTGATGGGCGTGTGCCGACCGCGCTGACGGCTGAAGTGATCGAGGTGTTTGCGGCGCAAGTTGCGTTGGCGATTGAAAACAGCCATCTGGTCGAGGACTTACATCGCCAGCTCAACACCTTGCGTTTGTTCAATGAGTTGAGCCGTTCCATCACGACCAAGCTCGATTTGCCTTTGGTTTTGAACACCGTCGTGCAATCGGTGACGAATTTGTTAGGCTACGACTACGCCACCATTTTCCTGCAAGATAAAGCCGGCGCGTCACAGATGCCGTCACGTTTCGTGCCGCTGGCGTCCTCCGGCTACGCGCTGGAATTGGCGGATGAGAGCACCTTCGCGCAGCGCGTGGGGCGGGTGGTGCAAACTGGCATGCCTTTGCTCATCGAGGATACGGTGACTGATTCGCGTTACAAGGCCGGGCCGGTGAGCATCGGTTCGTCGCTGATGGTGCCGTTGATGGTGGAAGGGCGTTCGGTGGGCGTGCTCGTCGCTGACCGCAAGGTCACCGGAGACTTTACCCCCACCGAGGTGGCCACGTTGACCGCGCTGGCCGACCAGGTGGCGGTGGCCGTCGAGAACGCGCGTCTTTTCGAAGAGGTGACACGCTTCAACGAAGAACTGGAATTGCGCGTGGTCGAACGCACGCGCGAACTGGCGGAAGCCTTGGAAGACCTGCGTGTGCAGCGTGATCGCTCCGGTGTGCTGTATCACATCGCCTCTGAATTAGTGGCCAGCCTGGATATGGATCGTGTGCTCAGCCAGGCGCTTTCGCTGCTGCAAAAAGCCGTCAAGGCTTCGCGGAGCGCCGTCATTCTACTCGATAACAACACCGGTCAATTGTTCTATCGCGCCGCCATCGGGCATACCGAGCCGATCCCGCCGGGCGGGCGTCTCGCGCCTTTTAACCGTCAAGATGGCGTGATCGGATGGGTCTTCACCAACAGGAAGGCATTGATCATTCCCAATGCGCTGAAGGACAAGCGTTGCGCGATCGGCATTGACCGGTCCATACGCTCCGTTTTGGCCGCGCCGATCGTGGGTGGAGCCGGAGAATCGCTCGGCGTCATTCTGATGCAATCGCCCGTGGAGCACGTCTTCGACGAGCCAGAACTGCGTCTCGTTGAGGCGGCGGCGGTGCAGTTGGGCAACGCGCTGAACAACGCCGAACTGTATCGCCTGATCCGCGAACAGGCCGAGCGCGTCGGTAGCATGTTGCGCGCGCAGCAGATCGAGGCGGCGAAGAACCAGGCCATCCTCGAAGGCATCGCCGATGGCGTGATGGTGGCCGACGAGTACGGGAAGGTGATTCTGTTCAACGCCGCGGCAGAACGCATCCTCTCGATTGCGCGCGAGCAGGCATTGGGCCGCCCGCAGGATGGCATTCTGGGGCTTTACGGCAGCGCCGCGCGCGAGTGGTTGGCGCAGATCGACCAATGGCGGCAGAATCCCGGCGCTTATGGCACCGAAGAATTTCTGGTCCACCGGATGGAAGTGGGCCGGCGCTTCGTCAGCGTGCACTTGTCGCCGGTGATCACGCCGTCGCAAGAGTTCCTCGGCGTCGTCTCGGTCTTCCGCGACATCACGTCCGAGGTGGAAGCCGACCGCGCAAAGAGTGATTTTGTCTCCACGGTCTCGCACGAATTGCGCACGCCGATGACATCGATTGTGGGTTACGTCGATCTCGTCTTGATGGGAGCGACCGGGCCGTTGTCCGATATGCAGCGCGATTTTCTCAAGCGGGTGAAGACCAACGCCGAGCGCCTGACCACGCTGGTCAACGATCTACTCGACATTTCGCGCATCGAAACGGGACGTGTGGTGTTGCAATTAGCGCCGGTCGCCATCACAGACGTGGTCAAGCAGGTGGTCGACCTGGTGCAGCCCAAGGTGGAGGAAAAGGAGCAGCGGATCCACACCGTCCTGCCTGCCGGTCTCCCCAGGGTGTATGCCGATCGCGACCGCCTGGCGCAGATTTTGACCAACATCGTGGGCAATGCTTATAAATACACGCCCGTGGGGGGCGAGATAGGCATCCACGCTTACGTCCGTGATGCGAAGATGTACGTAGCCGTAACCGACACAGGCATTGGTATTGCGCCTGAAAATCAAAAGAAGCTTTTCTCGCGTTTCTACCGGGTTGAGGATGATCCGGCCGTCTACGAAGTGTCCGGGACGGGCTTAGGGTTGGCGATCTCGCTGTCGTTGATTCAGATGCATGGCGGTAACATCTCTCTGGATAGCGTGTTGGGGAAGGGCAGCACCTTCATGTTCTCTGTGCCGTTGGCCGAAGGTGAGCCGGCGGTTGACATTGGAACGCCGCCGCCGCGTATCGCCGGAGAGGCGTTAGCGACGTTGCTGGTGGTTGAGGATGATCGAGAAAGCGCCGATTTGCTCAAGTTGATGTTGCAGCGGGACGATATAGAATTCCTCACGGCCAACTCCGGCGATCAGGCGCTACGTGTAGCGCGCGAAAAGCACCCCGACTTGATCACGCTGGACATCCGATTGCCGGACCTGGATGGATTCGAGGTATTGCAGTTGCTCAAACGCGACGGCGAGACGGCGGATATTCCGGTGGTGATTGTCTCTGTGACCCAGGACCGGCAGCGCGGGTTGCGTATGGGCGCGACAGAATTCCTGGTCAAGCCATTGGACGAACAGCGGTTGCGCGAGGTCATTCTGCCGTTGCTCGATCGCCAGGAAACTGTGGTGGTCGCCGGGCACGACCGCCGTCTGCTTGACCCGCTGCGCGCAGCATTGCACATGCGGGGGATGAATGTCCGCACGGCGCGACGCGGCGAGAGCGCACTTGATTTGGCGCGCGGGGTGCATCCGGCTGCCATTGTTGTGGATCAGCAGTTGCCCGATATGGCCGGTTTTCAGATCGTGGAGCATCTCAGGCAGGATGCGAGCATAGCCGGCATTCCGGTGATGCTGTTGACCGAGGAGGCGTTACACGAGGAGCGCCCGTGGAACGGCGGCGATGGCGCCGGGCCGGTACAGTTGATCGTCAAACCATTTTCTGTTGAGGAACTCGCGACCAAGATAGCGAGTCTTATTCATGGAAATGGTGTGCTGAAGGAGTCGTGAGTATGGTCAAAATCTTGGTCGCAGAAGACGAACGTGACATCCGGGAATTGATTGCCTTTACTCTGCGTTTTGCCGGATTCGAGGTAGAACTGGCGAGCAATGGCGCAGAAGCGGTGGAGAAAGTGTCTGACAACATTCCTGATTTGATTCTGATGGATGTGCGGATGCCTCGGATGACCGGGTATCAGGCATGTGAAGCGTTGAAGGAAAATCCGGCGACGCAGAATATTCCCGTGGTCTTCCTTTCTGCGAAGGGACAGGAGAGCGAAATCCAGGAAGGCTTGGAAGCTGGAGCGATGGAATACATCCTCAAACCCTTTGCGCCGGATGAACTTACGGCGCAAGTGCACAGAATTCTGCAGCAAATTGGCAAGGCGTAGTGCATAAAGTGGAGCTCAGTCTATGAGTGCGATTATCCTCGAAAGCAGCCTCGTCCATTACGAGGCTTTGGGACGTGGCAAGCCATTGCTGTTCCTCCACGACTGGCTCGGCTCGTGGCGCTATTGGGTGCCCACGATGGTCGATATGTCTTCCTCCTTCCGTGCGTATGCGTTGGATTTCTGGGGGTTTGGCGATTCGGATAAGGTGGTGACGCGGTACAGCGTCCCTGGATACGTGGCCCAGGTTGAACTGTTTATGGATCAAATGGGCCTCAACAGCCTGCCGATAATTGGCCACGGTTTGGGTGGGGTGGTGGGGGCGCATTTTGCTATGGCGCACCCGGAGCGTGTCGAACAATTGCTGACGGTCTGCACGCCTTTGGCCGGCAGCGATATTGCGCGCTCCTTGAGCGGTTACACCGGCGGCGACAATCCGGCCAAGGTCATCCTGGGCCGCCGTCTGAAGACGTATGAAGAAGTCGATATCGAGGCCGGCAAAACCGACGCCAACGCCGTGGTACAGAGTGTGAAGTCGATGGCGGGCAAAAATCTCTTGGATGTATTGGAGAACCTGGATATTCCTGTGTTGCTGGTCTGTGGCCGGGAAGACCCCATCATCCAGGTGCCGGACGACGATGTGCTAGAAGAGCTAGATTACAACGTCTACCCGTTTATCTTTGAAACCGCGCAGCACTATCCGATGTTGGAGGAAACCAGCAAGTTCAACCGGCTGCTGCGGGATTTCCTGGTCCACAAGGATAATTGGGACGAGATCGAAGTGAAGGATGAATGGAAACGCCGTATGCGTTAGGGCCTAACCGCGCAAACTCTTGACCAACGAGCCAGAAAACGGGCGTCGAAAGCCTTTTTGGTTCCGGCTTGTCCGGGTTAGGGTAACCAGACTACAAAAGTCTCACGAGATACCTGGTTGAACGAATAGCTACCTTTGAATACGAGTCTGGAAAACGCAAATACGTGCTGAGACTTTTGTAGTCCCTGCAGAAGGTAAACCGATGAAGAAAACGACCGTGAGCGCCGCCCGCTCGAGTTCACCGCAGTCCGATCCGTGGGCTGTGGGCTGGATGATACGTGTCCTGGTCTTGCTGGCCCTCTGCGCGGCCTTCGGCGTACCGATGGGGGTGATTCCGATTGTCGCGGTGGAGTCCGCCGTCACTGCGCCGGACCCAGAGCACGGCGGTCTGGTCGTGATTCCGTTGACGGCCTCCACGCCTACCGCGACGGTAGCGCCTGAGCCATCCTTCATCGCGACGCCGCACACGCCGCGCGTCGGCATCATCGCCGGGCACAGCGGCAGCGATAGTGGCGCACTCTGCCCCGACGGCTTGCAGGAAGTGGACATCAATCGCGATATTGCACGGCGAGTGGTCGCGTTGTTGATGCAGCGCGGTTGGGATTCCGATCTGTTGGATGAATTCGACGTGCGCCTCAACGGCTACCAGGCCGACGCATTGCTGGCGATCCACGCCGATTCCTGTAACGTGCCGGGCAAATCTGGCTTCAAAATCGCGCGCGCTGAATCTGGGTTCCACACGCCTTCGGCGGATGTGTTGGTCGATTGCGTTATCCGCCATTATTCGGCGCGCACCGGGCTGGCATTCGATCCCTACACCATCACTTACGATATGACGCGCTATCACGCTTATTATGAGATCGACCGCAACACCCCTGCCGCTATCATCGAGGTCGGGTTTATGCTGGATGACCGCGAGCTGTTGACACAGCGTTCCGATGTGGTGGCAGCGGGGATTATGGACGGCCTCGTGTGCTTCATCGAAGGTGAATCTCCGTAAACATTATAACTTCCCGTTTTTTGTTCGAAGCCCCGTCCCCGGGGCGTTTTGCGCGGGAACTATTCTTTTACAGCCCCCAAGCGTTAGTTAGCCTGCGCCCGATCTCCTGAACGTTTTACCCCGGACATACCCCGGCAATCTGCGCTGTCATCGAAGTTGCGGTTTGCGGCAATCAGGGTACAATTTATACGGTTTGTACACATTTTTTCCCCATCACGCAAAGGAGGCAACGCAATGGCATATCAAAAGCTGATCATCGTTGGGAATCTGGGCCGTGACCCAGAGATGCGTTACATGCCGGACGGCACGCCGGTGACCAATCTCAGCATCGCCACGAGTCGCAAGTGGAATAATCCCGATGGCTCGCAGGGTGAGGAAACCACGTGGTTCCGGGTAACCCTGTGGCGTAAGCAAGCTGAAATCGCTGCGCAATACCTCACCAAAGGCCGACAGGTGATGATCGAAGGTCGCCTGACGCCTGATCGCGCCACGGGCGGGCCCAAGATCTGGACGCGTCAGGATGGCTCTGCCGGGGCCAATTACGAGGTCACTGCTGACCGCTTGGTGCTGCTTGCCGGTCGCGGCGAGACGGGCGGTGCTCCGGGCGCGGCGGAAGCCCCCGAAGAGTACGAGGTAGAAGGCGACATTCCCTTCTAAATGGCGGGAGGGTTGTGTGTCTAATATACAGAGGGGCGTCTATGCCCCTCTGTTCTTTGTCAGAGCCTATAAAAGTAACCCTTGCGAAGGTTTGAAGAGGGGTAGTGTTATCGAGGCTCTGCGTAACCTTCGCAAGGGTGAGTTATACAGGAGGTACCGATGTCAGCAAAACCGAAATCGCTCAACGTTGAGATGCCCGCCGGGCTGGAACCTATCTATTCCAACTTTGCGCTGATCTCCCATTCCCCTTCCGAAATTATCATGGACCTGGCGCAGATGTTGCCCAACCAGCCGCAGGTGCGGGTGAAGGCGCGTGCGGTGCTCACACCGCTGAACGCGAAGTTGTTGTTGCGGGCGTTGCAGGATAACCTCGCCAAGTACGAGGCGAACTTTGGCGAGATCGTGGTTCCCGGTCACGGCGATGACCTGGCCCGTGAGTTCTTCAGCAGTGTGCGCCCCCCGGATACGGAGAGTTAGGATGGCAGAGAAACTACAACTATGGCTGGATCAATTGGCCGAAGCGGCGCAGGCCGATCTCGAAGCGCGTAACCAGGCCCGCGACGAAGCCCTCAGCAAGAGCCGTGAACTGATCCGTTTGTGTTCCAGCGCCATCCGCGCCGGCCATCGCAATGTCTGGGATGAGGCCAACGATTTGCTGACCCAGGCTGAGGTCGTGGGGCGCGAAATGCAGGCGTTGTTGGCGCCCTTCCCCGATCTGTTTTACGCCGGTTACACGCAGGATGCGCTCAAAGAGTTGGTCGAAGCGCGGATCACGTTGGCGCTGATCTCGGATGGCGCGCTGCCGGCGTTGGATACGTTGAGCGTGCCCTATAACACCTACCTCAATGGCGTCTGCGAGGCCGCCAGCGAATTACGACGGCGCTGCCTCGACGTGATGCGCCAGGGCGAGATGGACGAGGCCGAGCGACTGCTCGCGGCGATGGATGCGGCCTACGAGGTCTTGATGTCGTTTAGCTATCCCGACGCGATTACCGGCGGATTGCGCCACCGCGTCGACCAACTGCGCGGCGTGTTGGAGCGCACGCGCGGCGACCTCACCAACAGCGCCCAGATGCAGCGTCTCCTGCGCGCCCTCGAAGACGCCGAGGCTCGCGCCTAGGGTTTGTTCAACCTTCCGAGAAGCTCGGAGCAGCCTTTGCATAGCTTTCCGGAAGGTGTATAGCCCTGGCCTAAGGTTTGACAGACATCGAAAATCGTTTATAAGGGCATTGATGCGTGATACGAGATGCGTAAGTCGCAACTCGCAACGCTTAATTCGTATTCCTAAAATCTCGATTTACCAGGAGTTATTGTGACCAAAAAATCAGAGCACCAAGACCTTTTGATTTCGCCCTATGGCGGCAAACTCGTCGATTTGGTCGTCACCGGCGCAGAGCGCGAGGCGCTGCTGGCCGAGGCGAACCGTTTCCCATCGCTACAGATGACCGACCGCAATCTGTGTGATCTCGAACTGCTGGCCGTGGGTGGCTTTTCGCCGGTCGATCGCTTTATGTCGAAGGCCGACTACCAGCGCGTGCTGACCGAAATGCGGTTGGCGGATGGGACCTTGTTCTCCATCCCCATCACGCTGACGATCAGCAAGGAGGACCTGCCCACGCGCGAGGAGTGGATCACGCTGCGCGATTCGCGCAACTACATCGTCGCCGTGATGCGCATCGAGGAAGTCTTCCGTTGGGATCCGCTGCGCGAGGCCCGGTTGGTGTACGGCACGACCGATGCCCGGCATCCGCTGGTCTCCGAGATGCAGCAGTGGCGTGACCTGTGCATTTCCGGCGAACTGAAAGTGCTCAATCTGCCGGTCTACTACGATTTTGTCGAAATCCGCCGCACGCCTGCGCAAGTGCGCGCGTTGCTGGCGGAGATGGGCAACCGCAACGTGGTCGCCTTCCAGACGCGCAACCCGCTGCACCGCATCCATGAGGAGCTGACTAAACGGGCGGCGGCGCAGGTTGGCGGCAGCCTGCTCATCCATCCCGTGGTGGGGATGACCAAGCCTGGCGATGTGGATCACTACACGCGCGTGCGGGTGTACAAAGCCCTGGTCGAGAACTATTACGACGACAATACCGCTTTGAGCCTGCTGCCCCTGGCGATGCGCATGGCCGGGCCGCGCGAGGCGTTGTGGCACGCGCTCATCCGCCGCAACTACGGCGCGACGCACTTCGTCGTCGGGCGCGATCACGCCGGGCCGGGCAACGACAGCACCGGCAAGCCGTTCTACGGCCCGTATGAGGCGCAGGAGATGATGGCGCAATACGAGGACGAACTGGGCGTCAAGGGCGTGCAGTTCCAGGAGGTCGTCTACCTGGTGGATGAGGATCGCTACGAGGAAGTCTCGAAAGTCCCGGCCAATGCCAAGACGGCCAATATCTCCGGCACGCAGGTGCGCGATGACTACCTGGCGAAGGGCAAATTGCTGCCCGCGTGGTTCACCCGCCCGGAGACGGCGCAGATTTTGATGGATACGAATCCGCCACGTCACAAGCAAGGTTTGTGCCTCTGGTTTACAGGCTTAAGCGGGGCGGGCAAATCCACCATTTCCGAGGCGTTGATCCCCATGCTCCTGGAGCGCGGGCGGCAGGCGACGGTGCTTGACGGCGATGTAGTGCGCACGCATCTTTCCAAAGGATTGGGCTTCAGCAAGGAAGATCGCGATACCAACATCCTGCGCATCGGGTTTGTGGCGGGCGAGATTGCGCGGCACAACGGCACGGTCATTTGTGCTGCCATCAGCCCGTATCGCGCCACCCGCCACGAAGCGCGCAAGATGGTAGGCGAGGATCACTTCGTGGAGATCTTCGTCAACACACCCATCGAGGTATGCGAGGAACGCGATGTGAAGGGGATGTACGCCCGGGCGCGGCGCGGCGAGATCAAAGGCTTCACCGGCATCGACGACCCTTATGAAGAGCCGCTCAATCCTGAGCTGACGCTGGATACGGTAGAGACAACACCCGAGGCGAACGCCCGTAAGATTGTAGCTTATTTGGAAGCGCGCGGGTTTCTGAATTCGCGCTGAGCGGCACGGGTGACGATGCAGATCGAACAACTGCGACAACGCCTCAAACAGCGTACCGGCTGCGCGGATGGCGACATCCGGCTGGTCTACGCGCCGCTGCGGATTTCGCCGCTCGGCGCGCACGTGGATCACCAGGATGGGCTGGTGACGGGGATGACGCTGGATCGCGTGATCCTGCTGGCCTTTGTGCCACGCCGTGACCGGCGGGTGTGCGTCGAAAGCCTGAATTTTCCCGGCTATGTCGAATTTGCGCTGGACGATGTGCCGCCAAAATCCCCCAGGGATTGGGGCAACTACGTGCGCGGCGCGGCGCTGGCTTTGCAGCAGCCTGCGCTGGGAAAGCGTCCTTTGCAAACCGGCATCGACGCGGTGGTGGGCGGTAGTATGCCCATTGGGGGTTTGAGTTCCTCGGCGGCAGTGGGCGTGGCATATCTGCTGGCCTTGGAGACGGCGAACGACCTGACGATTTCCGCCGAGGAGAACATCCAGCTCGACCGCTACATCGAAAACGTGTATCTGGGATTGAAGAACGGCATCATGGATCAGTCGATGATCCTCAAGAGCGAGCGCGACACGCTGACTTACCTGGATTGCCAGTCGGTGGCGTTCGAGAAGATTCCGATCCCGCACGAGAAGAACGGCTTCGACATCCTGGTGGTTTACTCCGGGGTGGAAAAGTCGCTGGGTGGCACGGATTACAACAACCGGGTGGCCGAATGTGAGGAAGCGGCGCGCTTGCTGCTCGCCTGGTCCGGGCAGACGCCGCCAGAGTCGCCACGCTTGCGGATGGTGCCGGAGGACGTGTACGCTGAGTTCGGCGCGCATTTGCCGACCCCCTTGGATCGCCGGGCGCGACACTTCTTCGGTGAGGTGCAGCGCGTGCGCGAGGGCGCGGAGGCTTGGCGCGCCGGTGACGTGCCCACCATCGGCCAGTTGATGCGCGAATCGGGCGCCAGTTCGGTGCACAATTACGAGTCGGGTTGCCCGCAGTTGGTGACGCTGTACAACATCCTGTGCGAGGCACCCGGCGTGTACGGCGCGCGCTTCAGCGGGGCGGGATTCCGGGGCAGTTGCATCGGCTTGAGCGATCCGGCCCGCCGCGAGGAGATCCGCGCCTTCATCGATGCGCGGTATCCGGCGGCCCATCCCAACGCGGCGGAGCGCTATAGCGTGCATTTCTGCAAGTCCGACGGGCCGGCGCGGGTGTTGAATGGCGGCGTCTAGCAGTCAGCTTTCAGCGATCAGCTATTAGCAGGTAGCCTCGTGGTGGAGAATTAAGTATGCGCGAATATTACAGGACGGCGACAGAGGAAGAGTTACAATTTTATCGCCAGGTCGTTTATCCGTTGCAAGACCGGGTTTTTGCGCTGACGCCGCCTTATAGCGAGCAACTGTATCTGACCGGTGGCACGGCTATGTCGCGCTTTTACTTTGACCATCGTCTATCCGAGGATTTGGACTTTTTCGTCTTAACCGAGGATCTGAAGGCGTTGGCAAACGACTTGGCTGCGCGTTTGCACACTGCCGGCATCGAGGTCGAAATCGAGCGGCTCGACGCTTATTTTACGCGTTTCTATGCCCTTACCGACCAGGTCAGGCTCAAAATCGAATTTGCCCGAGAGTTCAATCTACTCGGTCCGTTGCTCCCTACTGCGGTTGGTGTCCTGGTGAACAGTCTGGAGGATTTGGGGGCCAACAAGATTACTGCCTTTGAAGACCCGGCCGAGATCAAAGACATTGTGGACCTGTACTATATCACGCAGCAGATTCCGTTGGCGCGACTCTTTGCCCTGGCCGATGCAAAACGTGTGCCTGTAGCTTACGAACAACTGTTGACGATCAACGTCAGAGGGATTGCCGGTAACGTTTTGCTCACGACCGATCTGGACGAAGAATCGCTGACCGGGTTTGTGGCCGAGTTGAAAGCGCAGACCGAGGCCGAGGTTAAAAAAAAAGAACAGATCGCCCTTGACAACATTGATCCCATCGTCAGTAAGCTGTTATGGGATTTCCCGGCTGAACGGCGCACGGTGAATCCGTATTCCAGAGCGGTCTTGCAGCGGCGGCTGCGATCATTGCAATTGCCGGAACGCCGGGCAATGGAGCGGCGGTTGGCGTATGAAGCTTAGAACCTATCCGAAAATTCGCCCTTGACGCACCAAAATCGCTCGCAAGCATAATTTTCGGATAGAGACTTAGTCCGGCGTATGTATGAGACGCCTAACTTATAACTTTCAATTTCTAACTTTCAACTATTCTTGGAGGAACCTGAACGATGAAAAAAGCTTTGGTTTGTGGCGCCGGTGGATTTATCGGCGGACATCTGGTGAAGAAATTGAAGCGCGAAGGCTATTGGGTGCGCGGCGTCGATATCAAGGCGCACGAGTTCGCCCCCACCCAGGCCGACGAGTTCCTGCTCCTCGACCTGCGTGAGACCCACAATTGCTGGGAGGCGCTCTCTGTGAACGGCGGTACCTTCGACGAGGTGTACCAACTGGCCGCCGATATGGGCGGTATGGGTTTCATCCACACCGCCGAGTGTGAGATTATGCACAACAGCGCGCTGATCAACGTCCACATGATCGACGCGGCGGCTAAAATCGGCGTGCCGCGTTACTTCTTCTCCTCGTCGGTGTGCGTGTACCGCGATATGGAACCCGGCGAACCGGCGCTCGCCGAAGCCGACGCCGTCCCCGCGCACCCGGACAACGAATACGGCTGGGAGAAGCTCTACGCCGAGCGGATCGCGCAAACTTATGCCCGCCATTTCCCCATCCAGGTGCGCATCGCGCGCTTCGAGAACTGCTACGGCCCCGAAGGGACCTGGCGCGGCGGGCGGGAGAAAGCGCCGGCGGCGATGTGCCGCAAGGTCGCCGCAGCGCCTGCAGGCGGCACGGTCGATGTGTGGGGCGATGGTACGGCCATCCGCAACTTCACCTACGTCGATGACATGGTCGAGGCCATCTACCGGTTGACCCAATCCGATTTGCAGGGCGCGGTCAACCTGGGCGGCGAGGAGTACGTGACCGTGTCCGAACTGGCGCAGGCCGTCATCGACGTCTCCGGCAAGGATGTGGGCATCCGGTACGTGGAAGGGCCGGTGGGCGTGCACTCGCGGAATTTCAGCAAAGCGCGCAGCAAGCTGCTGGGTTGGGAAGCGCAGACGCCGCTGCGCGAGGGGATCAAGCAGACGTATGCGTGGGTGGAGGCGCAGGTAAAGCAATACGGCGGATAGGGACTAGCGCCGCGTAAGGCAGTGCTGAGCCTCCCGGAAGGTTGGATAAGGGTGGCATAGCGGTGGTATAATGGAGTTATAAGCTCTATGACTTGAGCGGTCAGGAGGCGCTATGGAAAACCAACAATTGACGCAATTGATTCGCCGGGAACTGCCGGGCATTTTGCGGCGCGACCGTGAGATGCGCGAGTGGGTCTTGAGTTTGACGCGGGAACGTTACGCGGACAAAGGCGAGACCGAAAGCCGCTTCGACCGCGTGTTGGACGAACTGCGCCGCGACCGCGAGGAGAATACCCGCAAGTGGGAGCAAAATCAACAAGAGCTGCGAGTGTTGCGGGAGGAGCAGAACCGCAAGTGGGAAGAACAGAACCGCAAGTGGGACGAGAACCAGGCGACGATTAACGCTATGTTGGCCGAGATCCGTGGACTAGGGCGGAAGTACGACAGCAACATAGGCGCGCTGGGGGCGCGATGGGGACTGCAAACCGAGCAATCTTTCCGCAATGCGTTGGCCGGGATTCTGGGGACGTCCTTTGGCGTCGAAGTATTGAATGTGACGGAATACGATGATGCGGGTGAAGTGTTTGGGCGGCCCGATCAGGTGGAACTGGACGTCATCATCCAGAACGGGATGCTCATCTTGTGTGAGATCAAATCTTCAATCAGTCGCTCTGAAATGCACACATTTGCGCGTAAAGTGGCATTCTATGAAAAACGTCACAACCGGAAGGCCGACCGGGCGTTGGTGGTCTCGCCAATGGTCGATGCACGCGCGCGGGTGCTGGCAGCCGAATTGGGGATTGAGGTCTACAGCTACGCCGAGGATGTGACGCTGTAGCTTTGGCACCGGCTGACCTTTAGATGACGCCAGCCCCATCCTGGAGATCGCGCGACGGGCGGGACAGGCAAGCGTACCGGCGCCGCTGTGAGGCGGTGCGCGTTGGCGAGGCGGCGCGCTGCGCGGTGTTACAGTGACGCTGAGGACGCGGAGTTGTGGTTGTTTTGACACTCGACATAAGTTTTTCGGTCTACATTTATGGAAGGAGCAAACAATGACGCTCAAACCTGAGGTTATCCATATATTACAGCGTGAAAAAGCGGTGTGTGAAGCTGCAATGCAGCGTTTACAAGAAAAAACCCAACTGTTGGAAAACCAATTTGGCTGGCCTACGCACACGTTCCTGGAGCTTTTCAATGCCGGCAAGATCGGTGATGAACAAGCGTTCTTCCGTTGGTATGCATTGGCGGAAGCCCTGCGAGAATGGCGAGATACGCGCGGCTACTTACAGGAAATGCTCTCCAACGTGGAGTTGGTGAATGCTTGAGTCAGTTGCCCAGCCTATCGAATCTGCTATTCGAGGTTCTGCGCTGGTCGTTACGCACAATCTCAAAAAAATGCAATTAAGCGCTACTGTTGGATACATAGAAGGCAATATCACTTTTATTGATAGTTCGAGACTGGTCTTCTTTACTGGTCTTCTTTGAGTTCCTGCGGCAAACCGGAGATGGCGTACAACGCGAGAAATATCGTTATCACTTTATGGACGGTAGTGACCAGCTTATCTTTCGTTATGATAATGCGCCTCATCATCCTGAAGTGGTGACTTTCCCGGATCACAAACATTTGCCGACTGGGTTGGTAGAGAGCGTGGCCTTGCACTTTGCCGATGTGTTTGTCGAAATTGAGGCTTATGTGTTAGGCATAACATAATCGTTGGCCCGCTCCTGGAAATTGCGCGGTGGGCGGGACATGCCGGCGCACCGGCGACGTTGTGAGGCTGTGCGCGCCAGCGAGGAGCTGGGCAGCGCGATGCAATCGCTACGCCAAGGACGTGACGCTGTAGTTGTTTCGACGGATTCCAGGGGCCATGGACCTCGTCCTTTTCAAGCCCAAAGGCGCGTTGTCTCCTGGATGTTCACAGGCTAGCGGATGGGTGAAAGCTACACGATATTTCGTGTCATCGAGGGTGTGCCCCAATAGCTGCGTGAAGGGGTTTTGACTGTGGCTACCCCGCTCATAAACTGCGATTTCTGAATGTTGCCAATCGATCTCTTGAGATAGCATAGGATTTTGATGTCATCGCTTTTGCATAAATCTGGTATTCAGGATAATTTCAAAGTGGTTGGGGGACTTTTACGCAGCCACTTTGTTAGAGATCTATCCACCGTTATGTTGGGTACGGGTGCCGCCCAGTTGGTTTCGTTTCTTCTCTCCCCGGTTGTGAGTCGTTTGTTTACTCCCTCAGATTTTGGCGTTTATGGCTCGTTCAATTCCGTTTTAGGTGTCATTACCGCCGCTGTCACTTTGCAGTACTGTCAGGCGATTATGCTCCCGAAACAGAAGGAAGATGCGCTGAATGTGTGGTTTGTGGCCGGTCTGTCTGTAGGACTTATCTCCTTGCTGTGTTTATTGGCCGTGATCATTTTCCCCACAATGATCCTGAATCTGATCGATGTTGAGAACCCGTGGTTCTTGGTATTCCTTCTTATCGCCGTTTTGGTGAGTGGACTGAACCTGGCATTTCAGGCGTGGTGCGTCAGGGTAAAGGACTTCAAGCGCACTTCAGCCTCGCAAGTCTATCGGGCTTTATCGGCAGAGGGTTTGTGGATTGGGTTGGGCTTAGCTCGCACCGGGGCAATCGGTCTTGTTGCGGGGATCGTGTTGGCGAATGTCGTTGCCACTTTCAACCTGTTCAGACGATGGTTAACGGATATGCAAGCTCTGCGTTTTGCGGTCAATTGGCGCAAAATCAAAGATATGGCTTATGAGTATCGTGATTTCCCTTTGTATTCCACCCCCCAGAATGTGATGAATGCCGTATCGCAGGGGTTGCCAGTTCTTTTGCTGGCGAATTTTTATGGCGCAGAGGTTGCTGGGAGTTATGCGTTTGCCGTGAAAATATTGGGCACGCCGTTGCGCTTTGTATTGACGCCGTTACGGCAGGTGTTGTTTCAAAGGGCCAGCGAGCTTTATAATCAAGGCGGAAACCTATACTCGCTGTTTCTAAAAATGACAGGGGGATTGTTTCTGCTCATCGTGATTCCGGCGCTTCTAGTCTTTGCTGGCGCGCCTCTCGTATTCCCGTGGATATTTGGGGAAGCATGGATTGAGGGCGGAGTTTATGCAAGATGGTTGATTATCTGGTTAGCGGTCGGATTTTGCAATGTGCCGGCAGTTTTATTTGCCAGAATCGTCAGAAAGCAAAAGCATATCTTTATGTATGAGATCGTTGTGTTGATCAGCCGCGCCCTGGTATTGATGTTCGGAGCAGCCGTTCTATCGGCCCAGCACACGGTTATGGCGTTTTCTATCGTTGGGAGCATCCTGAACACTTTTCTAATTGTTTGGATAGGGTTAAACTTGAGACATAAAAAGCGTGTCTCTGTGTTAGACATCGGCAAGAGTCAAGACCTTGATCTATAATGCATCCGGTTTGCTAGAAAGTTCTTAATGTGGATAGAAAGCATGGATTAGTTGACTTAGTCTGAACCGAGATATAGAAGTGTGCATATGTTTGGGGTTACATAGAATCGCATTTCGATTATTCATAGATGATCACAGTGATTTGCTTAGTCTGATTGATGAGCCAAGCGTCAGTTTGTTTTTTTGATTGCTACGGTGGGTGATCGGGGTTATATATCCGGCTGCTGTAACAGAAGTGCCGTGACCTCGGCGCTGATGTAGGTCTTGCCAAAACGGTGTGATTCTCAAGCAATTCGACACCGGCAGATAGATCAATGGCTTTGATAGGGCCGTTAAGGTATACGAGGACTATATAATGAAAGTGTGCATAGCGGGTGATTTCTGCATAACAAGGGATTATTCAATAGACTGTTCAGTAAGTGAACAGGTGCTCTCATTGTTTTCTAGTGCAGATTATGGTATTCTCAATCTTGAGTGTCCAATTACTGAGTCCTGTGATACGTAGATACTGAAAACTGGGCCACACTTACGTGGTACGATAGCTTGCCTAGAACTGGCGAAGCAACTTGAAATCAGTATTTTTACTCTGGCGAATAATCATATTATGGATTATGGTTCGAGAGGATTATCTGATACTTTGGCTGCTTGTGCCAGTTACAAGATACAAACTGTTGGTGCTGGAATGTCTTTAGAATCTGCAAGCAAACCTCTATTTGTTGAAAGAGATGGCCTTCGCCTTGCGATTGTGAACTTTGCAGAAAATGAATGGGCGTCGGCAACTATGGAAGGTGCTGGCGCTAATCCATACGATATTATTAAATGTTCTCACCTAATCAAAAGTGCAGCAAAACAATCTGACCATGTATTAGTTGTTATCCACGGAGGACACGAACATTACAATTTGCCAAGCCCTAGAATGGTTAAAGAGTATAGATTTTTTGCGGAATCTGGCGCTTCTGCGGTGATTTCGCATCATAGTCATATCATTAGTGGTTATGAAATCTATGGTGGGGTGCCGATTTTTTACGGCCTGGGAAACTTTCTCTTTACAAGAAAAAAGAAACTCAAATCATGGTATTCAGGTTTGTGTGTAAGTCTGTATTTTTTACCTGGACAACAAGTGAGTTTCAAGCTATCGCCTGTCACACAGTCACGTGATGATTTTTCTGTATACATGCCAGTCAACGGTGAACAATCTGTTATATTGTCAGATGTTGAGCGACTTAGCACTATTATATCTGATAGTGCATTACTTCGAGATCATTGGGATAGATTTGTTGCCAGTATAGGTAGACAGTATTTAAGTTTGAGAAATCCACTTAACACAAAAAGGTTCAGGTTAGGCTTTCGAGTACTGCGGAAACTTGGACTTGACAGTATTTTTTTATGTAAAGAAGATCTGTCTGAGTTGTTGAATTATGTGCGATGTGAATCTCATGCAGATTTGCTTATAGAAGCATTAACTAACGAGTTGAATTGAAAGGTGAAATCATTGCGGCTTTGTCAAATTAATGTTATCCTATGCAAACGTATTTTCTGGGGACTTGACATTCTTGATGGCAGACGGGCATAAGTCTGGCTAAGATTTTCGGGGAGGGGCCATGAAAGATACTTTGTCCATAAAGAGAAGTCTTAAGCATATCTTTGGGCCTTCTTTTGACGGTGTATTAAGAAAGGTTCTGGGATCATATTATTACGATGTACTAATACATATTATTGTACACAACAGAATTCCTAACCCACGACATCCAGTTACTTTTAACGATAAACTGTTTTGTAGAAAATTCCACGAGTCTATCCCAATCAGTGTGGTCGTGGCAAATAAAGCCCTTGCCCGTGATTTTGTCGCTGAAAGATTAGGAAATGCTATTTTGACAAAATTGTATTTCTGTGGAGATAATGTCGAGGACATCAACTTCGATGAGCTGCCTGACGATTTTGTGGTCAAAGCAACTCATGGCAGTGGTTCGGGTTTTGTCACATTGATCCACGATAAACACCAATTTGGAGAGACAAAGCTTCGACAGGCGGCCAGCGAATCGCTCAATAGGGAATATGGCTATGTCACCAATGAATGGTGGTACACAAAAATGCATCCCCAAATAATCATCGAAGAGATGTTGTATGATAGTGAATATGGTGTTCCTATTGACTATAAATTTTACGTTTTCCATGGCAAGGTAGAGTATGTCCAGGTTGATTATTATAGATTTGCAGATCGCTCAAAAAGATTCTACGACAAAAACTGGAACCCTCAGGAATTCACACTCGGTTACATTGATGTAAATTATCGAATGGGGCCTATAACACCTAAACCTCAGTGTTTTTCGGAGATGGTTGCTGTAGCTGAGTGTATAGGAAAGGAATTTGATTTTGTGCGGGTCGATTTATATTGTGTGAACGACAAGCGAGTGGTTTTTGGCGAAATTACTTTGGTGCCTGGAGCGGGTTTGCTGCCGTTTCAGCCTCGAAAGTGGGATCATATATTGGGTGCCATGTGGTAAACGCTAATAATGTTAAAATCAGTGTTATTTCGGATGAGCTTACACAATGTGCAGATAAGCGAGGGTCATGAAGTTTTTGAAGGTTTACACTAGAGGTTTGACAGCCACTTGGGCAGTTTTTGGTTTGTTTCTGTTGGTTATTGCCATACACTGGTCACTTGTTTGGCACGCTTGGGAGTTGAATATAGGTCTAGTAAAGATAAATCAAGGTTTAGTTTCAGGGCAGGGAGAAGTTTTCTCGAAGGGCCAGAGATTTCTGTCTGATGTGCGCGACGATCGCTATCGCAGCATCGTTGAGGGGGAGCTTGAACTGAACAACCTAATCCTGAATGGTGGCTTCGAGTTCAATGGACATGGTTGGGTTATTGGGGGGCCGGGCAGGCCGCAATGGACGCGAGAAAAGGCACATTCTGGCCTGCAATCGCTAGTCATTGACTTCGAAAACGGGGTGGATTTTTATCATAGTTATCAAAAAGTGGCAGTGCAACCGGATACTTGTTATCGCCTTGAAGCTTATGTCAGCGCGGAGAACTTGCCCAATCGAGTCGGGTTGGAAGTGTGGGATGGGGAACGCGGTCATGCGCATTGGTATGGTGGCCGGACATCATTAGTAACCGGGACTGTCCCCTGGACGTTGGTTGAGTTGGAATTCTGCACAGACAGTGACACACAACAGACGCGGATCCTTGTGCGCTCACGGGGGGAAGGTGAACCAGGAAAATCTGGATTGGGCACGGCGTGGTTTGACGATATACGTCTGGAACCACTTCATTGAGGAGGGGAAGTGCTGAATAGTGTTCAGGATGGGGCAATTTCAGCGTGGTCGGGCTGGTCTCGGCTTACGGCAGGTGCGCTCATCGTGGTGTTGGGGGCGAGCCTGGGGGCACTAACCTCCGTCCTCGCCCAGGAATTGTCCCCCCAATTTATCGTGTTAATCCTGGCTGGCCTCATAGGTGGGGCAGTAGTTTTGCTGTTGCTCAAACGTTTGAGTGTACTGATCTCTCTGGTGCTGTTCTATGCGCCGGTTGAACTATTTGTGCAAAAGTGGTTGCCGGATTCTGTCGGCTCTGCATCACGTTACGCCAGCGAAGGGCTTTTGATCGTTGCCTTTATCGCCTTGCTGCTTGACCGTATGCGTGCGGGTAAGCCGTGGAAGCGAACGCCGCTTGACATTCCGTTACTGCTGTTTGTCGGGGTGGGTATCCTCTCCGCCGTGGTTAATCGAATCCCTATACTCGTGGCCGGGTTAGGGTTCCGTATATTGTTGCGTTACGTACTGTTGTTTTACCTCATCATACAGATTGGTTACACGCACGAAGCTGCACGCAAGTTGATTCGCGCTATTCTTTTCTTGGCTTCTATTGTGATCGGCATCGGATTCTTGCAGGCGCTCATCGGCCCGCCAATTACAAGAATATTGCACGTAGAAGAGACAAGGATAGGCGAACAAACACTGCGGACAATTTCTGGGGTGCTCACGGCGCGAGGCCGCTACATTTTTTCTACTTTAGGTCGTTATGATGCTTTGGGTGTTTATTTGACGGTTATCTTTCTCCTGGCGCTCGCGCTCTACTATTATTATCCCATCTATCGACGTAAACTTGGTTGTTTCGTTGTGGCAACCGGTGTGTGCTTATTGTTAACGATGTCACGCCAGTCCTGGGTCGCCATTTACGTGGCGCTTTGGACATGGGGATTGATCGCCAGAAAGAAACGCTTTGTCAACCTTATGGTTTTACTGTTGGCTATCAGCGGTGTGATATTTCTAATGATCAATGTAGCGCCGCATCTGGTGAGGTATTTCTCAACGCAAGAGCTTGGGCAAGCGACAATACTGACCCGTATCCTTGAACCGTTTTCACGAGATTACTTCGAAGTTTCGGCTTACAGGGGCGGTAGGTTCTTTACATTGCGGTTTATCGGGGGTCGCATTTTGGAACTATCCCCATGGTTAGGGTTCGGCCCTGGCCGCTTTGGCTCTATCACAGCGACTTATTTTGGATTTAGTACCGCCGATCTATTGGGCGTTGAGCCATGGCAAGTGCATTTTGCCGACGATGTAAACTGGATTACGATTTTGGGTCAGTATGGGCTATTGGGAGTCATCACCTTCCTCTCTATGTTTTGGGTATTATTTCGCTACGCCTGCCGGATATATCGGCGTCCGATGCATCGGCGTTCACCCGAAGTCCTGACGAAAAGCATTGCCTTGACGTGCATAGGGTGCATCCCCGTGTTGGTACTGCTCGGATTTTTGGGGCCTAATTTCGAGCAAAGGGCAGTTGCGATGTATTTCTGGACGATTATGGGCTTGCTTGTTGCTTTGGCCCGTGCAGATTCTACCGCGCCGGCTGGTACAGCATGAATGTCTTGATTGTAAACAAATACTTCTTTGTCAGTGGTGGGCCAGAACGTTATATGTTTTCGGCTATTGACTTTCTTGAGCGACAGGGTCATCACGTTGTGCCGTTGACCTTGGCGCTTGAGCAAAATCAACCTTCACCTTACGCACACTATTTCCTGCCCTCACCCTTTGATCAACGGACGTCGCACTATAAGGACTCCGCGCTTGGCTTGACCGAGAAAGTCCGATTGACGCTACGGAGTATATATTATGGCGCTGCACGGCGGCGCGTCACAGAGATTGTGCGTCGGGAAAAAATCGACACGGTCTATCTGCTCAACATTTGTAACTATATTTCCCCCAGTGTCATTGATGGCGCCCGGCAAGCCGGTGCGCGTGTGGTCATGCGCCTTTCCGATTTCAACTTCGTGTGTGCGTCGTATCATTTTTTCCGCGATGGACAAGTTTGTACTGCTTGTCAAAACGGCATGTATCATGCCATAAAATATCGTTGCGTCCGCGATTCGTTGTCTTTATCCGCAGCCCGGGTCCTCGCCATGAAAATCCATGTCGCAATGCGAATTTATCAGCGCGTCCATGCTTTTGTGACACCGTCCCAATTTATGGCCGAATCGCTTATTCAGGCGCAGATACCGCGAGAGCGCGTGCATTGTATCCCTAGTTTCGTGGACTTGAAACAATATACACCGGTCTACAAGCCGGGGCGCTATGCGTTGTATTTTGGTAGACTGGATACTGAAAAGGGTGTCGATCAATTGCTGTATGCCTGGCAGTCAATCGGCAAGGATGCTCCGCCGCTCAGAATTATCGGCAGTGGTGAAGCTGAAGCCGATTTGCGGAAGTTGGCGCGTGAACTTGACGTTTCAAACGTCGAGTTTTACGGTTTTATGAAGAAAGAGCAGCTTATTGAACAAATTCAGGGGGCGGCTTTTATAGTTGTGCCCTCGTTATGGCCCGATAACTCCCCTATGGCTGTTTATGAAGCGATGGCGTGCGGCAAAGCAGTGATTGGGAGCTGGTTAGGAGGCATACCGGATCAGGTTGAAGATGGCAAAACTGGGGTGCTGATCGAGCCTGGAAACGTTGATGCTGTGGCGCACGCCGTTATGCGTTTATGGCAGGATGTGAACCTTACAGAGACGCTTGGCTATGCTGCGCGGCAGCGTGCAGAAACCGAATTCAGCCCGGAGAATCATATATCTCGATTGATGGATGTACTATGGTAAAACAATTATTTGGCATTCTACGACTGCATTTTCGCCAGAGGCGATACTTCAGGATTTCAACTGCTATGGATATCGAATCTGTGTCTGGGTTTATTTTGGACCTCGGTGGCGGCCCGGCAAGTTTTTTCTCTGCTATGTTTCCTCGCCCTGAGCAGGTTATCCTTGCAGAAATAGATTATAAGAAGGCGCATCAGGCAAAACAGAAGCAACCGTCTCTCTATGTAGTTGTTGCAGATGGACAGCGACTTCCGTTGTCAGATCGGTCTGTAGAGGCAACGGTTTGTAATTCGGTTATTGAACACGTAAATTGCCCTGGATTGTTTGCTGCTGAAATCCGGCGGGTTAGTAAAAGGTTTTTTTTGCAGACACCTAATGTCAGTTTTCCATTTGAGTTTCATTCCTACATTCCTATCCCATTGTTTCATTTTATCCCTTTTACTTGGTTGAGACGTTTTGTGAGCAGAATGTTTGGGGGAAATTTCGACTACATCAACAGCGTAAAGTATGTTTCTGAGCGGCAACTGAAGGAATTCTTCCCGGAAGCTCAAGTGACTCGTGAGAGCTTCATAGGATTGACAAAATCGTTCTATGTGCAGAAATAGAGGTTAGGGAACAGTGAATATCGCTCTTCTCGGTACGCGAGGCATCCCTGCCAGTTACAGTGGCTTCGAGACTTGCGTAGAACAGTTGGGACAACGTCTGGTAAACCGTGGGCATCAAGTTGCCGTCTATTGTCGCTCACATCACATCAAATACGCTGAACCCTATTACAAAGGGATGCGTCTGGTTAAACATGCAACCATCGCCAACAAATACCTGGACACGATGGTTCATTCGTTTATATCTTCCCTGCACGCACTAACTCAACGCTATGATGTGGCGCTCTATTTCATTGCCGGCAATAGCCCTGTGACTTGGATCCCGCGTTTAGTGGGCACGAAGACGATCCTCAATGTAGATGGGTTGGATTGGAAGCGGGAAAAGTGGCCGGCTCTGGCTAAGAAATACATTCAATTTGCCGAGTTCTTAGCCACCAAATTTCCCACTATGTATATCACCGACTCGAAAGTCGTACAAGACTATTATCAGGATCGTTTTCACAGCAAACCGCCTTACATTCCTTATGGCTCTGAAGTGGATGTGTTGCCTGCCGGAGATACGCTTGCGCAATTTGGACTAGAACCGCGCCGCTACATTCTTTTTGTGGGCCGTCTCGTGCCGGAAAACTGCGCTCATCATCTGGTGGAGGCTTTTCGCGGTTTGGATACGGATTTGAAGTGTGTCATCGTGGGCGATGCAGCTTACGCAGAGGAGTACATTGCCACGCTTAAATCCGCCGCGCAGCATGATCCACGGTTTATTTTTACCGGATATGTTTTTGGCAAGGGGTATCAGGAATTAGGCTCCAGTGCCTATATGTTTGTCGAAACATCGGGCGTCGGCGGTACCCATCCGGCTTTAGTGGAGGCTATGGCTTTCGGTAATTGTGTCGTTACACACAACACGCCTGAGAACTTGGAAACGATTGGTGAAGCAGGCTTTGCTTACGATGGGAAACAGGGTGCGGAGAGTTTACGAACTGTTCTGGAAGAGCTTTTGAAGAACCCTCAGCAGGTTGAAGCTTACCGCCAGAAGGCGCAACACCGCGCGCATACCGTGTACTCGTGGGAGAAAGTAACCGATTCGTATGAACGGCTATGTTACAAGTTAACCGGCATCCCTTTGCCAGAGAGATTGGCGCATACTGAAGGGTTCTATGATTGAGAAATACCAACGTCTGGCGCAATTTACACTTCAGGAAACCGCCGTCACCGGAATCTTGCGAAGTTTTCTTACGCACCAGGTTCCGGTGATTGCTTTGAAAGGGTTGGCGTTGTTAGTCCGTGTGTATCCACAGCCTGGGCAGCGTTCGATGTATGATGTGGATTTGTTGGTGCATCGATCTGATTTGGAGCACGCCGAAAATATACTTCAAGGCTTAGGATACAGTTTCTCGAACGAGGGATTGGGACTGAGTTCGCTATTTCAGCGAGAGTCCATGGGGGAAGTTGTATATCGTGAGGGATCTGTGGTGGTGGAATTGCACCAGCACCTTGTCGCCATGTCCTGGTTTCGCGCCACCACCGCCTTCGATCTCGACGCCCTCTGGGCGCGCGCCATCCCCGCCGAAATCGCCGGCGCGCCTGCGCTGCGCCTCTGCCCGGAAGACGAAGTCCTGCACCTGTGCTATCACACCGCCATTCACCATGGCTTGGCGCATCCCCACGGCTACCGCGATATCCTCGGCGTGCTGCGCGTGGAGCGCGATACCCTCGACTGGTCCATCCTGGCCGAACGCGCCCGCGCCTGGCGGGTCAGCGTGGCAGTGTGGGCGGCGCTGAGTGTGGCAAGGGGCAGGATGCAAGATGCAAGACGCAGGACGCAAGAAGCAGACAATCCAAAATCCAAAATCCAAAATCCAAAATCCGAAGAAGAACTGATCCCTGAGGCGGCGCTTGCCGCGCTTCGCGTTCCCCGGTGGCGGCAGCGGCTTTTGCGGCCGTTTGTGCAACGGGCAATGACGGGAGAGGCGGCGTTGGTCTCCGGGACGATGCGATTTTTGGGCGTGCTGCTCGTGGATCGCGTGCGGGATCTGCCGGGTGTGGTGCTGCGCGGCCTGTTCCCCGGTCAACGCTGGCTGCAACTGCGCTATGATCTTTCTCCCCGGCAAGCGTTTTGGCGGCAATTTACCTATCCCCTGCAAGTCCTCGCGCGCGGTGCTACCGCACTCCTAAACGCCGCCATTCGCCATTCGTAATTCGCCATTCACACCATTCTCCTGCATTTGGTTTCCCGTAAGGCGTGTGCTATAATGGAGATGTGGATTTTCCATTTTGATACGACTGGTATTTCGCTATAAACTGATGAAGTGGGCCAGTCCTAAGGAGGCGTGATGTCATTGACGATTGCGCTTGAAATACCGCGTGATGTGCTTCACACGACACGGATGCGTCCAGAAGAACTCAAATGCGAACTTGCTTTGTCGCTCTTTCAGCAAGGAAAGCTCTCGTTTGGCAAAGCGCGGGAGATGGTTGGGATGACCGTGTGGGCTTTCCAGCAACTGCTAGGGAGCCGAAGGGTCCCGATACATTATGATCTGACAGACTATGAAGATGATCTGGCAACTTTACAGGAGCTTGGCCGCTTATGAGCGTCGTGAGCAACGCTTCGCCCTTGATCAATCTGGCACGGATTGGTCAGTTGGAATTGCTGCACGAGTTATATGGTGAGATCTACATTTCGTATCTGGATACTTTGCGCGAGGCAGCAGGTTCTCGTGTCCATCAGGCGCTCTATGTGCGGGTGCTGCAAGATGCGGGTGAGTTGTAAGTAGATCGTTTGCCCCTGGTGCAGATGCAGCCTGCCTGCTCACGTTGTATGTGCGGAGGTGATGATGCCAGAACTTTTCGATGTTATTGAAGTGATTGCCGATATTCCAGAACACCAGTTGTACGCCGGTATGCAGGGTACAGTTGTGGTGGTTCATTCAGAGGATGCCTATGAGGTCGAATTCACCGATGAAGCGGGTGAGACGCTGGCTTTGCTGGCTCTGCATCCACACCAATTCATCGTGGTGTGGAGCGCCGGTTTGCCTGTCTCCATTGCGGAGCAAGTGACTACTCTGATGAAAACACTCCCCGAAAGCGCCGGGCGAGAGGTCTTGAACTATGCCCGTTTCCTTTCTGCCCGCAGATACCATACACAACGCCAGCATGTTGCTGGCTCGATGGCGATCAGGTAAGCAAAGCTATAGCGAACAAATCTGTGAGGTTAACAATGGTCTCTAACTATATAAGTGACGCGCCACGTGAAGAAAAGATGCGTTTACCGATCACGTCGTATCAGGATGAAGATGGCTGGTACGTGGTAGAGTGTCCGGTCATACCAGGGTGCATGAGCCAGGGAAAAACCCAAGCGGAAGCCTTACAGAATATCCAGGAAGCGATACAGCTATGTCTGGAAGTGCGTCAGGAGCAAGGCTTGCCATTGGTTATCGAGAGCCTGGAAATTGAGGTCCCGGTCTATGCCTAAGCTTCCGCGCGTTTCAGGGCGCGAAGTGATCCGTGCTTTTCAAAAGGCTGGCTGGGACGTGGCGCGACAACGAGGCAGCCACGTCGTGCTCATCAAAAGCGGTTCGATTTACACGCTTTCGATACCCCTGCATCCGGTTTTGGGACCGGGGCTGTTGCGTGATTTGCTGCGTAAGGCTGACTTAACGACCGAAGAATTTATCGATTTGCTTTGATTGAAATGATGTCCTGGTTCCGCGCCACCACCGCCTTCGATCTCGACGGTCTCTGGACCCGCGCCGTCCCCACGGAAATCGCCGGCGCGCCCGCGCTGCGCCTCTGCCCGGAAGACGAAGTCCTCCACCTGTGCTATCACACCGCCGTCCACCACGGCCTGGCGCACCCCCACGGCTATCGTGACATCCTAGGCGTCCTGCGTGTGGAACATGACCTCAATTGGTCCGTCTTGGCCGAACGTGCCCGCGCTTGGCGGGTCAGCGTGGCGGTGTGGGCGGCGCTCAAGGTGGCAAGGGGCAGGATGCAGGATGCAGGATGCAGGAAGCAAGAAGCAAGAAGCAAGAATCAAGAATCAAGAATCAAGAATCAAGAATCGAGAATCCAGAGTCCAGTATTGAGGATCACGCATCACGCATCACGAAGCGGAGCTAATCCCTGAGTATGCGCTCGATGCGCTGCGCGTTCCGCGGTGGCGGCAGCGGCTCTTGCGACTGTTTGTACGGCGGGCGATGGGAGGAGAGGCGGCTTTGGTCTCCGGGACGATGCGGTTTCTGGGTGTGCTACTCGTGGATCGTGTGCGCGGCCTGCCCGGCGTAGTCCTGCGCGGGTTATTCCCCGGCCAACGCTGGCTGCAACTGCGCTTTGACCTTTCCCCTCACCAGGCTTTCTTGCGGCAATTTACATATCCCCTCTACGTCCTCGTGCGCGGCGCTGGCGCGCTTCTCGACGCCGTCATTCGCCATTCGTAACTCGCCATTTCCCATTCTCATGCTCTTGCATTTGGTTTCCCGTAAGGCGTGTGCTATAATGGAGATGTGGATTTTCCATTTTGATACGACTGGTATTTCGCTATATACTGATGAAGTGGGCCAGTCCTAAGGAGGCGTTATGTCATTGACGATTGCTCTTGAAATACCGCGTGATGTGCTTCACACGACACGGATGCGCCCAGAAGAACTCAAATGCGAACTTGCTTTGTCGCTCTTTCAGCAGGGAAAGCTCTCATTTGGCAAAGCGCGGGAGATGGTTGGGATGACTGTGTGGGCTTTTCAGCAACTACTAGGAAGCCGGGGGATTCCGGTACATTATGACTTGACTGATTATGAAGATGATCTGGCTACTTTGCAGGAACTTGGGCGCTTATGAACGTTGTGAGCAATGCTTCGCCGTTGATCAACCTGGCGCGGATTGGTCAGTTGGAGTTGTTGCGTGAGTTATATGGTGAGCTTCACATTCCTGATGCGGTGTGGCAGGAAGTCGTTGTTGCTGGCGCTGGCCTACCCGGTGCGGAGTTGGTTGCAAACGCTGTATGGATCAAGAGACGTAGCGTGACAAACTCGACATTGGTCCGAGCTTTGAGACAGGATCTGGATGCCGGAGAGTCCGAGGCGATTGCTCTGGCCTTGGAATCAGAAGCTGAGTTGCTGTTAATGGATGACAGTCTGGGCCGCGAAACAGCTCGGCATTTGGGGCTACGCTTTATCGGAATCGTCGGTATGCTCGTTGAGGCCAAGCATTCGGGTCGTATCAACGCTATCAAACCGTATCTGGATACTTTGCGCGAAGCGGCAGGTTTCCGTATATATCAGGCGATCTATGTTCGGGTGCTGCAGGATGCGGGTGAGTTTTAAGTAGATCGTCTGCCTCACGTTTGTGCGACCTGTTCCCCATCCGGCGCGGACTGCACCTTTGCTACGAACTCTCTTCCCGCCGGGTCTTCTGGCGGCAGTTTGCCTATCCTCTGCAAGTCCTCGCACGTGGCGTTGGCGCGCTCCTATGCGCCGTAATTCATCATTTGCACCTTCACCTGTGTGTGCTACAATTCCCGTGGTTCTACATCGATCTTGACGGCCGTCTACCGTCTACCGATTACCGACTTAAAGAGGGGATTCATGCTCAAACGGTTCACGCTCAAATACGTGCTCGTGGCGCTGCTGTTCGACGTCGCCTGTGTCATCGCGGCGTTGCGCCTGGGGACTTATCTGCGCATGACGCTGCCCTACGGGTTGGTCCAGTTCAATCCCCGTTATCCCGATGGTCTGCCCGAGACGCCGTTTTATTATATGGCGATTGCGCTGTGGGTCATAGTAGCCTTGATGGCCTCTCTGTACGATCCCCGCAAGAATTATAAAGCGATTGACGAGTTTCAAACCCTCACCATCACACTCGGTGTGTTCTGGCTGGCCGTTGCAGGCGTGCTCTACTTTTCGTTCCGCGATACCTCGCGTGTGTTGATCGTATATGCAGTGGGGATTGATGGCGTGCTGTCGCTGCTGTGGCGCGTGGTGGTGCGCATCGGCTTCCGCGTGCAGCAGCGCCGCCTTGTCGGAGAGACGCGCGTGCTCATCGTTGGCGCAGGGAAGGTGGGGCGCCGCGTCGCCGAGATGATCGAAAGCTACGAGTGGGCCGGATTGCGGTTGGTGGGCTATCTGGATGACGATCCGCAGAAGCGCCTGGCCGACCGCTCCGTTTTAGGAACGTTGGACGACATCCAACGGATCGTCAAGGAACGGCGGATCAACGACGTTGTCCTGGCCTTGCCGCCAAATGCGCACAAACGCCTCAATCTGGTGGTTTCGCGCCTGCACGAGTTGCCTGTAAACGTGCGCATCATCCCCGATTACTTCAGCCTGGCGCTCTACCGCGCCACGGTCGAGGATTTTGGCGGCATCCCGATGATCAACCTGCGCGACCCCGCGCTCAACGATTATCAACGGTTGGTCAAGCGCATGTTCGACCTGGTCGCCGGTACGTTCATCACCTTGTTGGCGTTGCCGCTGATGGTGCTCGTGGCGCTGGCGATTGTGGTGGATTCTCGAGGCCCGGTGATCTTCCGGCAAAAGCGCGTCGGAGAAAACGGGCGGCTCTTCGATATGTTCAAGTTTCGCTCCATGGTCGTCAATGCCGAGGCGTTGCAGAAAGAGGTTGTACAGGTGGATGAACAAGGTCACGTCATCCACAAAGTCAAAGACGACCCGCGCGTCACGCGGGTGGGGCGCTTCATCCGCCGCTGGAGTCTGGATGAGCTGCCGCAGTTCTTCAACGTGCTCAAGGGCGATATCAGCCTGGTCGGCCCGCGCCCGGAGATGCCCTGGCTGGTGGACGAGTACGCGCCCTGGCAGCGCAAACGCTTTGCCGTTCCGCAGGGTGTTACCGGCTGGTGGCAAGTCAACGGGCGCTCGGACAAGGCCATGCACCTGCACACCGACGAAGACCTGTATTATATCCAGAACTATTCGCTGTGGCTGGATATCTTCATTCTCTTGAAGACGCCGTGGGCCGTGCTGCGAGGGAAGGGGGCTTTTTGATCGCTATCGCCCTCGTCGGTTTGGGCGTCGTGTGGCAAAACATGTTCCCCTCCAGCCCGTGGGGATGGGGTGCGATGGCTGCGGGGCTGGTTCTGGGCATAGCCACGCGGCAGATACGGCCCGCCCGCACGCCGCTGGACGGCCCGGCGCTGTTGCTGGCGCTGATGGGCGGCGTCTCGCTGTGGGCTACCGCGTTTCCCGAAATCACCTGGGCGCAGGTCGTGCGGCTGTGGAGCGGTCTGATTGGGGGCTGTGCGGTGCTGTGGTGGGCCGGCAACCGGGCGCGCTTGACCTGGACGGCCTGCGGCTTGATCGCTGCCGGGGTCGCGATGGCGGCGTTATCCTTCGTTACGGTGCGCTGGTCGCAGACCAAGCTGTTCCTGATCCCCGAAGCGTTCTACGCGCGTTTCCCGTTATTGGTCTCCGACGCCGTTCACCCCAACATTATGGCGTCGGCGATGGTCCTGTTGTTGCCCTTGCCGCTGGCACTGTTGGCGTCGCCCCTGGCTGATGCCGGACGCCCCGTGCGTTATCGCCTGTTGTTGCGGGGGGTGTTGGCCGTCGCCGTTCTCCTGATGGGCGTTGTGCTGCTGCTCACCAAATCACGGGGGGGCTACGTGGCTGCTGCTGTTGGCGTGCTGGCGCTCCTCTGGTTATCCGGACGCCGGGGTCTTGCTCTGGCGCTGTTGTTGGTCTGTGTGGTCATCGGGGTATGGCTGGTGAGTTACGGCGGCAATGTGGAAACCATGGTCGACCTGGTCGATCGGACCGCCGATCCAGCGACGCTGGCGTTCCGGCTAAACGTATGGCGTGTGGCGCTGTGGATGATGGCCGATTTCCCTTTCACCGGCGTGGGGATGGGGACGTTCAATGAGGTAGGGGCATTGCTCTATCCCTTCTACGAGACGCAAAACCCGGGTGCGCACAACGTCTATTTGCAGGCCGGCGTCGATCTCGGCCTTCCCGGATTGATCGCCTACCTGGCGTTCCTGGGTTTGGTCGTGTGGATGGCGGGGCAGGCTGTGCGGCGCTGCGAAGAAGCGGGATCATCCGTGCTGCACCGCGTTGCTATAGGCGGTCTTTCTGGTATGATCGCTTTGTTGGTGCATGGGTTGATCGACGTCACGCTATGGAACACGCGGGCGGCTTTTCTGCCCTGGTTGGTGATGGGGATGTTAGCGGCATTGCATCGCTGCACGCGCGAGGTGGACGATAGGGCTTGCACCGGATTATCATCCGGCGCTGCACGAACGGTGGATTGTGATCCGCCTTAGGCGCTGAAGTAAGGTTGTTTTCAGGAGGATAGAAACGCTTATGGAAGAAGAAATCGATCTGCGGATTTACATCGACATTCTGCTCAAGTGGTGGTGGCTCATCGCTTTGGGCGCGATGATCGTGGGTGGAGGCGCGTTCGTGTTTACCACGCTCCAGCCGCGGGTTTACGAGGCTACGGCCGGCGTGGTCTCGCTTCGCAGCCGCGCGGAAATTTCGCTGGGATCGGGCTTCGAGTCCGTCAGCGAGAATGATTTTACGCTGCCCGCGCAAGCCTCCAACGTGGTGCTCGACCGCAACCAGCGCCGTCTCAACACGCTCATCGGCATGGTGCGCAGCGGTTCCATCGCCCGGCAGGTCGCCGGTGAGCTGCAGGAGATTCTGGACGAAGAAGATGCCGATCCCGCGCGCTTGATGGAATACGTCGAAGGCAAACTTATGGGTGGCGATAGCGATACGATCCAGATCGTTGTTACGCATCCTGCCCCGCTCGTTGCGGCGGAGATTGCCAACGCCTGGGCGCGCGCCTACGAAACTCACGTCAATGCCATCTACGGCGAGGCGTCGTACAGCCCGTTTGCGGACGTCGGCGAGCAGGTGGTGACGGCAAAATCCGAGTACGACCAGGCCCAAGCCGCCTGGGTGGCCTTCTTGAATACCGAGGACCGCATCGTAGAATTGCAGCGCCAGGTGGCCGAAGACGAGGCCGTGATCGATAAATTGCGCCTGGGACGCCAAGACAGCGTCGCTGCGGTGACCGATGCGCAGGTGGACATACAGCAACGCCTGCTCAATACCTCGGTCGTTGCGGAAGTCGATGCGAACCTGAAAGTCTTCGAGAAACAGCGCGACGAACTGGTGCGCACTTTTGAGCGGGATTACTCGCGGATGCGCCGCTTGAACGACCTCTTGCTGGACGCGAATATGATGCGTGTGCAACTGCTCGCCGGAGAAGGCCCCGGCAACGATGCGCTGGTGTGGTTGTCTTTCAAGGCCAAAGTCTTTTCCACGGTCGACGGTCTGCCTTTCGACACGCTGGATATGACAACGTCTTCCCTGGAGACCCTGCTCTCGGCCACCGATCCGCTGACGCAGGCCGCCGACCTCGACGCCCTCATCGTGGCGATGGCGGGCGAGGTACACCGTCTCGAAGCCTCACTGCAAGCGCAGGTGGAAGCATTGACGGCGCGGGAGACTTACCAGTTTCTCAGCGATCTCTCCGTGGAAGCCCTCACGACGGAGACCGCGCCTTCAGGCGAGGCGTTGGCGCAATTTACGGACTGGCAAGGGCTGCTTCCTTACGCCGACGTGCTCAAAGCGCCCCTGGATCAAGAAATCGTCACCCTGGAGAACCACGTGCGCGAGTTGCGCTCTGAGATCGCCCGCTTACAAGGCCGCAAAGATGAATTGCGTAACAACCGCGATCTGGCGTGGAACGCTTACACCAACCTGCTCTCGAAGGAACAGGAAATCCGCATTGCCGCTACCTCCGCCGGCTCCGAGGTGCGCTTCGCCTCGCCGGCTGTGCCGCCGCGCAAACCGGTCAGCTCCGGCCGGCTGACAAACACGGCAATCGGTCTGGCCGTTGGCTTGATGGGCGGCGTGATCGGCGCGTTCCTGTTCAGCTATCTGGGCCTGGATGGCAGCAGCCCGCGCACGTTCTGGGCGCAGGTGTTCAAAAAACAGGCTCGGGTGAGCGCGTAATTAACCGGCGACTCACCAGCAGTTGGATAAAAAGGATTCCCTCAACGGATTCAACGGAATCTAACGGACATTTTTCCGTTTAATCCGTTCGATCCGTTGAGAGTATGTGCAAGGCAGGGCAATGATGCAGGAAAAACCTATAGGCGGAACATTCCCCTGGGGACGAGTGCTGCTGGCGGCAGTGCTGCTCGTGAGTGGCATCTACCTGCTGCTGTCCGACATTCCCCCGGTGACGCTCTCTTGGGAGACGGCGAGCGAAGTGGGCACGGCGGGCTTCAACGTGTACCGGGCGGAGGCTCCGGTGCCGGAGGCATCCGGCGGCGACTTCGTGCAGGTCAACGCCGCGCTGATCCCCGCCGAGGGTGACGAGATGGTGGGGGCGGCCTACCGTTTCGAGGATGACGCCGTCAGGCCGGGCCGCCGCTATGCGTATCGCATCGAGGAAGTGGAGTGGGATGGCGTTACCACGCTCTACCCGGAGACCGTGACCGTGCGCGCCGGACTGCCGCGCGTGTGGACCAAAGCCGAAGGTGGCTTGTTGCTGTTGCTCGGTGTGATCCTGCTGTGGCGCAACCTCAAACGATGAATGCCGCGAATCCTCGCGCCGCCGCGAATCCTCGCGCCGCGAATCCTCGCGCCGCGAATCCTCGCGCCGCCGCTTTCACGCTTGGCATTGCGGGGACGGCGTTGCATGCGCACGGCCCGGAGGCGTGGATAGCGCCGCTGCGCAGCGCTTGGGCAAAGTGGCAGCCTGATCCTGAAAGTATCGCCTGGGATGTACACCTCACGGCGGACGCCAACCTGCCCGCTCCGCAAGGCCCACTCTTCGAGGCTGTACCGCGCGCGCGAGGCGGCGTGTGTACCCTCGCTGCGCCGGGCTTCGACGGGGAAGTCTCCGCTGCCACGGGCACGGCTTGCCTGCGAGCGCACCCGGATGCCGAACCCGCCGACATCGGCTACTTTCTGCGGGTCGTCCTGGCCGTGCAGGCGTTCGCGTGCGGCGGGATGCTCTTCCATACCGCGGCGATTGTCCATCGCGGGCGGGGATACGCGCTGTTTGGCGTCTCCGGCAGCGGCAAGACCACCGCCGCGCACTTTTCCGCGCCCGATGTGGTGTTGAATGACGATCTCGTGCTCTTGTGGCCCTCGGCGACCGGCTGGCAGATGTACGCCACGCCGTTCGGCAAGCGCCGTGGCGACGTGCATGTCGCGTCGTTGCGGGCGTTGTTGCGCCTGATCAAAGCCCCCGACGTGGCCCTCGTGCCCCTGTCACCGGGCCGGGCGCTTGGGGAACTGGTGGCCAACACGCCGGTGCTCTCCGCCGATCCACTGTGGCTGCCGGAGGTGATGGCCCGCTGGGAGGCGCTGCTGAGCGTGATCCCGGCCTACGCGCTGCACTTCCGGCGCGATGCGACGTATTGGGAGGTGATTGATGCTGAATTGGGATGATGTCCTTATCGCGGCGCCCACGCTCGTGACCCGCGAGAGCGAAGGGGAACTGGTGGTTGTGCTGCCCGAACAGGGTAAATTCGTGGTGTTGAACGCTACCGGCGCGCGCGTGCTGCATCTCTCCGACGGGACGCGCACGCTGCGTGAGATCGCCGATACGCTCGCCGTGGAATTCGATGCGGATCAGGCGCAGGTCGAAGCCGATGTATTGCGCTTTGCCCAGGCGCTGGTCGAACGCGGCGCGCTGCTCGTGTGCAAGTAACTCCAACCCTTGCGAAGGTTCTCAGGCATCTGGTATGAGCCATGATCGTCTCCAGCACAGTAACCCTATGGGGCGGGCGTATACGCAACCTTCGCAAGGGTTAACAACCTTAGTACTGCCCGTAGACCCCGCCGCCCCCGACCCTGCGGCGATCCGGCAAGCGGCGGCGGTGTTGCAGCATGGCGGCCTCGTCGCTTTTCCCACGGAGACAGTCTACGGCCTGGGGGCCAACGCCCTGGACGCCGCAGCTGTGCAGGGCATCTTCGCCGCGAAAGGCCGGCCCGCCTACGATCCCCTGATCGTCCATCTGGCGGGGCCGGAGGCGCTGCCGGATGTGGTCGCGGACGTTCCCCCGCTGGCGGAGACGTTGGCCGCACATTTCTGGCCCGGACCGTTGACGTTGGTGCTCCCACGCTGCCCGCGCATCCCCCTGGCGGTGACGGCCGGTGGGCAGACGGTGGCGGTGCGCGTCCCGGCGCATCCTGTCGCCCTCGCTCTGATCTGCGCCGCCGGCTTCCCGGTCGCTGCGCCGAGCGCCAACCGTTTTGGCCGTCTCAGTCCCACGCAGGCCGCCCACGTGCTGGACGATCTTGAAGGCCGCATCGACGTGCTCCTCGATGGCGGGCCGACACCGGTGGGGGTGGAGTCCACCGTGCTGTCACTGATCACCCCTGTGCCGACGATTCTGCGACCCGGCGGTGTGAGCCGCGAGGCGCTGGCGGCGGTGTTGGGTCAGGTGGACGTGGCGGGGCGTGTTTTTACGGCGGAGGACATCGCGCCTTCACCCGGTGTGCTGGCGCAACACTATGCGCCGCGCGCTAAGCTTACGCTTTACCAGGGATCGCGCCGCGCCGTCTTACAGGCGATGCGTACGGTGGCAGCGCAGTTGGCAGCAACAGGACAGCGTGTGGGCTTGTTGTTGGCGGAAGGGGACGCCGCTGCGTTTGCCGGCCTGCCGGTGACGGTTCAATCGATTGAGACCGGCGGCGGATTGGAGGGCGCGGCCCGGCAACTGTTCACCGCCCTGCGCGCGTTGGATCGCGCCGGGGTGACGGCGATCCTGGCCCGCGACTTTGGCGCGCGTGGGCTGGGCCTGGCAATCCGCGACCGCTTGACGCGCGCCGCCGCCGGCAACGTTGTGTGTGTGACAAACGAAACCTGACAGGTTTTCTGAAACCTGTCAGGTTTGGCTGCTTTACTAGGCCCGCAAGAAGTCGCGTAGACGGCGCGCGTGGGCGGGATGGCGCAATCGGCTCAATGCCTGCGCTTCGATCTGGCGCACCCGTTCGCGCGTGACGCCGAGCTTTTTCCCCACTTCTTCCAACGTGTAGGTTTGCCCGTCCAGCAACCCGTAGCGCATTTGCAGGATTTTCACCTCGCGCGGCGGCAGATCCACCAGGATTTCCAGCAGCAGATCGCGCAGCATGGCGGAGCTAACCTCATCGGGCGGGGCGGGGCTTTCGGTGTCTTCGACGAAATCGCCCAGGGTGCTCTCTTCCTCGTCGTCGGTGGGCATCTCCAGTGAGAGCGGGCGGCGCGCGACGTCGAGCATCTGTTCGACCTTGCGCACCGGGATTTCCATTTCCGCCGCCAGTTCCTCGGGGGTGGGGCCGCGCCCCAATTGCTGCGTCAGTTGGTGCGAAATGCGCAGCATCTTGTTGATCTGATCCCCCATGTGGACGGGCACGCGGATGGTGCGGCTCTGGTCGGCGATGGCGCGCGTGACGGCCTGGCGGATCCACCACGTCGCATACGTCGAGAATTTGTGACCGCGCCGGTAGTCGAACTTGTTGGAGGCGCGAATCAAGCCGATGTTGCCTTCCTGAATCAGATCGAGGAAGGGCACGCCGCGCCCGATGTATTTCTTCGCCACGCTGATGACAAGGCGCGAGTTAGCGCGAATCAGGTGCTCACGGGCAGCGATACCGTCATCGATGTGACGTTCCAGTTCCCAACGCTTTTCTTCGCTGTGGTATCTGCCGTTGTTCAGCCTGAGTTGAGCCTTTTTGCCGGTCTCCATACGCATGGCTAAGGAGACTTCTTCCTCGGCGGTGAGCAGGGCGACCTTCCCGATCTCTTTCAGGTACAGGCCGATGGTGTCGTCCACTTCGATGGCACGGTAGATGTCTTCCGCCGCTTTTTCTCCCTCCCCTTCATCCTCCTCGATCTCGATGTACCTGTCGGAGGGTTTTCCATCGACGCCGCCAACCGTGATGCCCGATTCCATCATCGCCCCGATAATTTCATCCAGGCGATCGACATCCTCTTCTGCCTCAGGGAAGACGCGCAAAATGTCCTCATAGGTAATATGCCCGCGTTCGTAGCCCAAGGCCAACAGGTATTCTTCGCCAGAGGTTTCCTCGGGCAAAGTCCCGATTTCCTCTTCGTTTTCTTCCTCTTCTTCTTCCGCTAACTCTTCGTCCAAGAGCGCGTCGTCTAGATCATCATCGATACCCAATCTCTAAGTTCCTCATCAGTTGTTGTTAGTTTTTGTGAGCCACCTCTGAGAGGTGGGGTAACTTGCATATCGTCCGGCCCTTGCAAAGGCTATTATGCTTTATGCTATCAGCATATTCGAATCTGGCAGCTTGTCAACTCTTTGCCGGGTAGCCCGGGCGAAACCTTCCGGGAAGCTTGGCACGGCCTTCCAGAGCATACCTACGCAGCTTCCCACAAGGTGTGAAATCACCGTTTAAAATTGCCTCAAAAAAGAGCACCGGTAGCTAGGCCACCGTGTGCTCTTCGCATCCTACTATAGCACAACTAACGGGTATTTGTCAAGTAGGAAAAAGGTCATTTTCCTCACCCTGGCGAAGGTTTGAGACAAACGGGCGCGTTTGAAACCTGCGCCGGGGTGGGCCAAGCTATGACACTACTCGATGGGTTCGGCCGGCAATGAGAAATTGACACGCAAGCCTTGCCCGGGCGTGCTGTTGAAGTAAATTTTTCCACTGAGCATTTCGATGCGCTCGCGGAGGGTCGGCAGGTTGAGGCGCACAGCGTCCGCTGTGGTCAAATTCTCGTCGAGTTCGAAGCCGCTGCCGTTATCCTCGATGGTCACCGTCACCTGATTGTCGCCAATGTCCATCACGATGTTGATGCTGCTTGCCCGGCTCTGCTCGCGTCCCAGGTGGATCAAAGCCTGGACCACGCGGAAAATGGTCACTTCTTTATGTGCGGCGAGACGGCGGTCTTTGCCGGTGATGTGTAGACTCAGCCCGGTATAGCCACTCTCTTTAGTCCCTTCGACGTAGCGGCGCAGGGTGGGGGCCAGGCCCAGATCGTCCAGCATCATCGGTCGTAAGTCGAAGATGAAGCCCCTCACCGACTTGAAGGTATTGACGACGTTCTTCTTTAACTCGGACAACTCATCCTTCGCCCGCGCCGGGTCTCTGTCAAAGAGCCGTTCACAGATTTCGGCCTGGAGCACCAGGTTGGTGAGCGCCTGAGCGGGACCATCGTGCATTTGCCGGGAGAGGCGCAGGCGTTCCTGTTCCTGAGCTTCGATGATGCTGATGACCATCGCTTGCGGCGTGGTGGGTTTTTCGAGGCCGATGGCCTCGGCGACATCGAGTTCTTCTGGAGCGGTGTGTTCCAGGATGGTCTGGTAGAGTTCGGCCACGCGGGTCAGGTTCTTCTGATCGCTTTGCAGTTTCTCCAATTGCCCCCGCATCGTGAAGAGCCGCCGCTGGTTTTCGATCAACGAATCGTAGGCTGACTTGATGTCCTCCCTGGGCGTGGTGTCGAACGAGGCCTCGATCTGCCGCGAGCGGGCAACCGCGCGGGAGTTCGCTTGCATAATGCGATCTACCTCTACGGATGTCTGTTGGATCAGCATATCCACTTCTTTCAGTTCTTTCTTAACTTGTTCGTTGCCGCGCTGACATACTTCGACGAACTGTTCCCAAGCGTTTTCGGTCATATTATCTCTCCGTGGTTATACAATAGATGGCGTGTCTGCATCTTCTTCGCGCGGTAAGCGCACCCAGCCATGGCGTAGCGCGTAGATGGCGGCCTGGGTTCTATCGGCCAGGTTGAGTTTGGCGAGGATGGAGGTGACGTGGTTTTTAACGGTCTGTTGGCTAATGCTCAGCCGGAAGGCGATTTCTTTGTTGCTCAACCCTTCGATGATCAGTTCGAGGATCTCCATCTCGCGGTCGGTGAGGGGTGAAAAGGTGGTATCTTCGGGCTTGAGGCCATAACGGCGGTAACGTTCCAGCAGCCATTGCTCGGCCTGGCCCGGCGTCATCCGTTTACTGGCGATAACGTAATAGCCCTCGGCTACCGTGCGCACCGTATCCAATAGATGGGTAGGGTCTACGTCTTTGGCAAAGTAGGCCGAGGCTCCGATCCGGATCGCGTGGTAGATTTGTTCCTCATCGTCGTAAGCGGTAAGGATGATGACGCTGACGTCTGGGCATTGGCTCTTGAGCTTCTGGGTGACCTGCAAGCCGTTCATAGTGGGCAGGTTCACGTCCATCAGCACGACGTCCGGCCGGATAGTACGCAACAAGTCGAGCGCCTCTTGCCCATCGCCGCTTTCGGCGATCACATCGATATCGGTCTCCTTGTTCAAAACATCGCGCACACCCTGGCGAAAGAAGGGATGATCGTCGACGACGACGACTCTCAGTGGGGTAGTCTGGCTTGCCGGTTTTTTTGCCATCCGTGTGTTCCTTTCCTACAAGTTCAGTGTACCACAGCCAATAGATTCCGAAACGATGCTGCCATCGAAATCGCTAGTCCTCTGAGAACCGGTCCAGCGCCAGTAGCCCGATTTTTTCGTCGTGCAGCAACGCGCCGATCAGTCGATCAACGGCGACGCAGACCCAACTCCACCCAAACGGCCCCAATCCGTTGACGACGTACACATTTGGCATATCCGGCGCCGGCCCCACCACCGGCAGTTCATCGGCGCTCTGCGCCGCCCACCAGGAATGGCGCCCCACAACGGGCGCGTCGGGGCAGAGTTGCTGCGCGACATCGGCTATGATGGGCATGGCATCCTTGCCGGCGCTGCTCCAGCCGATCATGCGCCAGTGCTCCGCGTGCGCTTCAACGACAACCTGCCCACGATTGATGATCAACGGCGTGGGTAGCGCTGCTTCGGTGTGCAGATCAATCGCTTGCATCGACAAGGGGCTGATGATACCGGCCAGGCTCGGGCACAGACGTGCAGCATGCGCGCCGCTGGCGAGGATGACGTTTTTCGCATGCAGATAGTGTTTGCGCGCCCAAATGCTGAGCATTGCTGCATCTGCCGGACGTTGCGCCTGACGAATCGCCTGCACCTCAGTCTCGTACTCGACGGTGATGTTGGCGTGATCGAGCAGCGCGGCAGTGAGCGCCTCCGGTTCGAAGGTCAGGTCTTCGGCGGTGCGCAGGCCGGCTTGATAGCCGTAATCCGTCAGATTGGTCTTGCCAACCTCGTTGGCAAAGCCAACATCGTCATCCATTTCAGCGGCGTACAGGTCTTGTCGTAGCAGGATGGAGGATTCCTGCAACAAAGCGGCTTCGGTGGCATCGTCAGTGATGCGCAAGCTCCCGACCGGTGTGGCCTGCTGGTGGACTTTCTCCAATATGGTAGTTAGCATATCGAGATTGCGCCGGGTCAGCTTCCAAACCTGGCGTCCTTGATCGGCGCCCAGTCGTGTCTGTAGGGTGGCGTAAGGTTCCGGAGTGCCGAGGAATGCTACTCCCGGCCCTCTGGTCGCTGGGCTACCGGGCGCCCGCTTTGCTTCCAGGACGGCGACGCTCTGGGAGGCTTCGGCGAGGTGATGGGCGACGAGTGCTCCCGTAAGACCCGCGCCGACAACAACCGTATCGTAAGTATCTGACAGTGTTGACATACTCCTCCTTTTTTCTCTCGAGTGCGCCGGCTAGCGCGGCGGTGTGGCATTCAATTGCGCCTGATCGAAGAAAGCGGCGTTGTTGATGTGCGGGTAAGCAGGCTCGGCGTAAAAGCAGATGGTCACTTTGCCTAACAGTTCCGTTTCCTCTTCCGCGACTGGCTCGGGCGTCTCCCGTTCCAGTGGATCGGGTGTAGCGGTAGGCGTGGGCGTGACCTTATCCTCCCACGGCGCTACGACAACTCTGGGCGACGTCAGCGTGACGATGCCATCGTCCTGATTGATGCGCAGCGTCTCACCCCACCGGACGTTGTCACAGTGCGGTTGGCCGGTAGGATCGACGCCGGCTTTGACGATCAACCGGTCCAGCGACGAGAAGGCGTTGGCCCTGATGCTGAACTGCACGGTGCTGCCGGCGGTGACGGTCACCGTCTGGTGCACCCAGGTGCGGAATTTGAGCCAACGGGTGGTCTCCACCTTGAGGGTCGAACCGCTGATCTGGCGCACCGGGTCGTCGGCGGTGGTAAACATCGGTTCGGCGAAAGAGTTCTGTGGATCGGCTTCTCCGCTCTTGTAGTTCACGTAGGCATACCACTGCCAGCCGGGGATGCGGTTGGGCATGATGCTGTCGAAATTCGGGTTGTCGAGTGGGACCGGTCCCGCCGTGGGCTGCGGTCTGGGCGTGGAAGTCGGCGTAGGGGTATGGGTCGGGAAGGGCGTCGCGGTAGGCGCGGGGGTGTTGGTGGCGCGGGGCGGCAACGTCGGGCGCGTCGTTGGTTCCGGCGTTGGCGTCCACGTGGCAACTGCGGCGGACGCGCCGCGTGCGGTAGGTGTGAGCGCAGGCTGTGTCATCGGCGTAGGCAGCGGCGCGAGCATCGAGCGGACAACGATACTGCCCAGGCCCACGATCACACACACATCCAAAACGGCCAAGACGATCAAGACGATTTTCTGTCCCCGGCTAAATCCTCTCATACGAGTCCTTTCTCCGCACCCTAGTATAGCCCCGTATCGGTAAGACGCTACTCCTCAATAATACTCCAACGTTAGGTTCGTGACAAGCGCCCTTTCTGAAGATTGCAAATCACGTCACTCCAATGCCGGGGAGGTCGGGCAGGCGCAGTCGCGCGCCTTCGTAGGTCACACCGGTGAAGGGATCGTTGCGAACCAACAGCGGCCCATCGAGGTCGGCCAGCTCACAGAGCGGCGCCAGGTGCGCCGCTGCCGTCACGCCGACGGAGCTTTCAACCATGCAACTCAGCATCACCTGCATCCCTAGCGCGTGCGCCGTGTGAATGGCCCGCTGCGCCTCGCGGATGCCGCCGGTCTTCATTAGCTTGATGACGACGCCATCGACCGCTCCTGCGTGCGCTGCTACATCTCGCGCCGTTTTGATGCTCTCGTCGGCGAAAATTGGGAGGCCGAGGTTCTGTGTTTTTAGCCAGTGCAGCCCGTCGATATCGCCTACCGGCAACGGCTGTTCCACCAGTTCCAGGTCGTAGTCGGCCAGTTGGGGGATGAGGGCCGCGGCTTGTTCCCGGCTCCAACCGGCGTTCGCATCCACCCGCAGCCGCGCGGGACTGGCAGCGCGGATCGCAGCCACTGCCGCCACATCCTGCGCGCCGCCCACCTTGATTTTGTAGATGGGCAGCCCGGCTTCCCGTGCCTGCTCCGCCATGGCCTCCGGCGCAGCCATGGCGATGGTGAACGACGTGAGCGGCGCGCGCGCCGGGTTCAGGCCGAGCAAGCGGTAGAGCGGTTGGCCCAGGCGTTTACCCCATACATCGTGCAACGCGATGTCGATTGCCGCGCGCGCCGCCGCCGACCCGGCCGGCAACCGCGCCGAAATATCTTCAAGTAAACACGGATCATCGTCCCAAATATCACCCACGGCGGCCAGATACGCCATAATGCCGGTTTGCGTTTCCCCATGATACGCCACCGCCGCCGCCTCACCCAGGCCCTCGTCCAGGTGTACCAGCACATTGTCGCGCCGGTCGCTGGCCCCGTGTGCGATGCGGAACGTCGTGCGCAAATCCAACGGTAAGGGTTCCCAACTTAACTTCATCGAAACCTCCTGATAATAGTCAGATAGTCGAATAGTCGTTAGTCGTGTAGTCTGGCTTGTGGATCAGCGGAAGCGGCGGACGCCGAGGCAGTGGGTATGCAGCCAGGCGTTGTAATCGGGCGCGTCTGGTGCGAAATGGTTGATGGTGATGCACCACGTCCGCCCGGTGGCGTGGATGAAGCCATTGTCGCCCAGAGCGATGCCGACGTGGGTGACGCGCGGGCGTTCTTCGCCCGGATGGCCGAAGAAGTACAGATCGCCCGGCTCCGGTGTCTCCGTGACCGGCTGCCCGGCGTGGAATTGCTGGTCGGCGTCGCGGGGGATAAGTATGCCCAACAACCCGTAGAAGGTCTGCGACAGCCCGGAGCAGTCGAAGCCGAACGGTGTGCGTCCGCCCCACAAGTACGGCACGCCGATCAGGGTATGGATCAGGGTGAGGCCAGCAGTGATCCCGGCGGCGTCTGGGGTAGGGCGCTCGTTCAGCGGCGCGACGTCTGTGGAGACTGCGTAACCTACGCTTCCATCGGGCAGGCTTAGCCCCACGAAGTGGCCGGCCTCTCCGGTGGAGGGCAACGCCACGCCGAGCGGCGCATAACCGATCAGCGGTGCATTGGGAGTGGGGGCGGCATACAGCCGTGCCAGCGAAGCTTGCACCCACGTGTCGCATTGCGCCTGGTACGCCTGCACGACAGCAGCATCGCCGCGCCACAGGGCCGCCTGATGGAGCCAGCCCAGGTAGCTGTCGTGCGTCATCTGCACGTAGGCCCAGCCATCGCGTTCCTCCAGGACGCGCACGGCTTCGCCCAGGCGAGCCTGCGACACCCGCTCTACGTCGTCATCGGGCGTGCGGCGCAGATCGGTGACGGCACGGTTGACGAGCGCCCACGGTGTCTCCGCGGTGAGCAACACCTCGATGGCGTTCTGTGGCGGCGTCTCCAAATATGGCGCGAGCGTTTCCAGGGCCGCCGCACGCTGTGTCGCTTCCAACACACGACCGCCAATGCGCGGTTGTCCGGCGTCCCACGTTACGCGCACGGCGAAGACCGTCTCGCGCCCGTCACGATAACGCGCCTGCTTGAGGCGATAGAGGGCGTCGTTGGCGTCGTCGCCGCGCCGCGCCAGGAAATCCCGCACGCGCTCCCACCACGGGAAAGGTATATCGTGATGGACGTTGTGGGCAATGCCCGCCGGCGTCCACAATTCCGCATCGGGGATGGCACGGGCGATGAAGCGGCCGTGCTGCGCGGGAGCGTTTACCGGGTCGTCCGCGCCCTCGATGACGAGGACGGGCCGCTGCACCTGCGCCAGGTCGGCGGTGGTGTAGTTGGGCGCGGCGATGGTTTCGGCCAGCGTCAGGCGAAGCAGTTCGCGCCAGTAATCCGTGCCGAGCGCGGTGTGGCGAGTGGTGAGTGCCTCCAGCCAGACGGGGTCTTCGCGGGCGATGCGCTCCGGATCGAAGACAACCGGCTCGCGGGCGCGCAGGTCGTCGCTGACGTAGGCGTTGGCAGCTTGCAACACGGCGCATTGCACCACCTCTGGATGTTCCAGCAGCAACGTCAGGGCGACATTCCCGCCGTTGCTGTGACCGATGATGTGCGCGCGCGGGTGTCCCAGCGCGCGGATCAAGGCGGCGAGGTCATCCGCCATTTCGGCGAAGCGGTAGGTGTGTTGCGGGTTGGCGCTGCGCCCGTGTCCCCGGCAATCGGGCACGATGACGTGGTCGTCGCAGGCGAGCAAGGGCGCGATGTGGCCCCACTCCGCCGCGCCTGTGCCGGTCGCGCCGTGGATCAGCAGCAGCGGAGGCCGGTCGTATCGTGCTGCGCCAAAGGTTTCATAATACAAGTGCGTTCCGTTGAGTTCGCAGTAGGGCATAATTCCTCCGAGAATGATTGAACGTTTCTTGCGTTTTTTGAGTAAATAAGATAATGATGATATGATGGTCTTCCTTAAGATAGTCTACTCAATATAGATAGGTTGGCAAGAGTTTATCGTGCGCGCTGGCGCGGGGTTATTGGTCGTCCTTACAGTAATTCGTGCTATACTACAAGTGCTTTGTGGGCGCAGCCTAGGTGCGATTGCAAAAAAACAGAAAGTTCTTATAATCGTGCTATGGGGTAAGTACATATTTGAGTAGGACAATCTTTTATATGTGGCCCAGACTCAATTCCCTCCATTAATCTTCTTTTGATGTGGATTTGACGGACCCAACGTTTAGCAATATGAACATTGATGTTTGGTGCTGTTTGCGTTCTGCAATCAACAGGTTGGTGAGCAATTTGCGCTCAAGTCAGTCAGTTGTTGGATTCGATCTTGGGCTTATCACAGTTGAGGAATTATATGGCCGGTACACAACGTCTACTTGAAGTCAAGAACCTAACCACACGTTTCCATACTGAAGATGGCGTCGTCCATGCCGTAAACGACGTCTCCTATACGTTGAATGAAGGGGATACATTGGGCGTGGTGGGCGAGAGCGGTTGCGGGAAGAGCGTTCATGCCCTTTCTATCATGCGCTTGATCCCGATACCCCCCGGTCAGATAGCCGGCGGTGAAGTGATTTTCCGAGGCCGGGATTTGTTGAAGCTGAACGACGACGACATGCGCAGGGTGCGCGGCGCCGAGATCGCGATGATCTTCCAGGATCCGATGACGTCACTGAATCCAGTGAAAACGGTGGGCTTCCAGATTATGGAAGCCCTGATGCTGCACAAGGGCATGGATAAAGCCAGCGCGCGTGAGCGCACGGCGGAGTTGTTGACGCTGGTGGGTATCCCCGAGGCCGCGCAGCGCGTGGATGACTACCCGCACCAGTTCTCCGGTGGGATGCGGCAACGCGCGATGATTGCGATGGGCCTGTCGTGCGATCCGAGTATTCTGATCGCCGATGAGCCGACTACGGCGCTGGATGTGACCATCCAGGCGCAGATTGTGGAGTTGGTCAAGCGCTTGCAGCACAAGTTTGGGATGACGGTGATCTGGATCACGCACGACCTGGGTGTGGTTGCCGGGCTGGCGCGGCGGGTGAATGTGATGTACGCCGGACGCATCATCGAGAGCGGCCCCGTGAAGGAAATTTACGCGAATCCCCATCATCCTTATACCGTTGGATTGTTAGGATCGTTGCCGGGTCATGGCGGACGAGCTTCCGCTCGCCTTTTCTCGATTCCCGGGGAGCCGCCGGATTTGGTCGGGCTGCCGCCGGGTTGCGCTTTCGCCCCACGCTGTCATTACCAGACGCCTCATTGCTTCAGGGAGATACCCCCATTGGAAGAGGTTAGCCTGGGGCATATGGCTGCATGTTGGGAGAAAGATAAAGTGAGGAGGGTGTGATCATGGCGGAAGCGGTCGAAACCACACAAACTTCCCGACAAGTGCTGTTGCGTGTCCAAAATCTCAAGAAGTATTTTCCGATCAAGCGAGGCATCCTACAGCGTCATGTTGGCGATGTCAAGGCCGTAGATGACGTCAGTTTCGATGTGTACCGTGGTGAAACGCTCGGTTTGGTGGGTGAAAGCGGTTGTGGCAAGACCACGACCGGGCGCACGATCATTCGCATTTACGAGCCGACTTCCGGGCACGTGATTTTCAAGGGACAGGATCTGGCGGTGTTGCGGGCCAACGAGATGCGCGGGATGCGCCGCAGCATGCAGATGATTTTCCAGGACCCCTACGCCTCATTGAACCCCCGGATGAGCGTTTTGAAAATAGTTGGCGAGCCGTTGGAAGTGTTCCAGTTGGCGAACAAAGAGGAACGCCGCGAGCGAGTGGCGCATCTCCTGCAATTGGTAGGGCTGAACCCCGATTTTATGGCGCGGTACCCGCACGAGTTTTCCGGGGGGCAGCGCCAGCGCATAGGTCTGGCCCGTTCTCTGGCGCTTAATCCGGAGTTGATCATCTGCGACGAGCCAATCTCGGCGCTGGATGTCTCCATCCAGGCGCAGGTCGTCAACCTGTTGGAGGATCTGCAAGGGGAGTTAGGTCTCACTTACATCTTCATCGCGCATGACCTGAGTATGGTGCGGCACATCAGCGACCGGGTTGCGGTGATGTATCTGGGGAAGATCGTGGAGCTGACGGATCGGGAAACGTTATATGCCAACCCCTTGCACCCGTACACGCAGGCATTGCTGTCTGCCATTCCGGTGCCCGATCCAGTGGTGGAGGAGAGCCGGCAGCGCATCCTATTGGAAGGGGATTTGCCCAGTCCGGCGAACCCGCCGAAGGGGTGCAACTTCTGCACACGTTGCCCTCAGGTACGAGATATTTGCGAGCACGAGGAACCGGCGTTTATCGAAGTGGAACCCGATCATTTCTGCGCGTGTCACTTCGTGACGCCGGCAACTGTGGTTGGGGCACAAACCACGTAAAACGTGGAAACCTTACGATTTATTTCTAGTGTCACGAGAGGAGGTGATGTGTATCGAGGTAAGGCTATGTAACGCGATTTGTTTGGTGATGCAGTCTCAGTTGAAATCTCTAGTCTGAAGGAGGATGAACATGTCTAAGAAACTGTTGTGGATTGTGGCTGGCCTGTTGATTGTTGCCAGCATGGTATTGGCCGCCTGCACGACGCCCACCCCCGAGGTGATCACGATCGTTGAGACGGTAGAAAAAATCGTCGAGAAAGAGGGTGAGACCGTCACCGTCATTGAGACGAAAGAGGTGGTCGTGACCGCGACGCCTGCACCGGTGGCGGAAGTGGAATTCAAATCCTCTGACCCGAACACCATGGTGTTCGTCTCCATTGGCGAAAACATCGACACCTTGGATCCGGCCTGGAACTACGAGAGCGATGGCGATGCCGTTATTCTCAATGTTTACGACCAACTGGTGACCTACAAGGGCGCTTCCGCAACCGAGTTCGTGCCGGCCCTGGCCACCGACTGGACCGTCTCCAACGACGGCAAGACCTACGTCTTCAATATCCGCCAGGGCGTGAAGTTCCACAATGGCGCTGACCTGACCCCCGAAGACGTGGCCTACAGCCTCCAGCGTGGCGTGCTGCAGGGTGGGAGCAGCTCCCCCCAGTGGCTGTACACCGAGCCGCTCTTTGGTATCGGTGTCTACGACGTGGCCGAGCTGATTGATGTCGAGTACGAGGATGACCCCGAGGCCCTGAAGACCGCCGATCCCGCTCTGCTGTTGGGCGCCTGCGAGACGGTCTTGGATGCCATTCAGTATGACGATGCCGCCGGCACCGTCACCTTCAACCTGGCGACCCCGTGGGGACCGTTCCTGGCCACCCTGGCGCAGAGCTGGGGTTCCGTCCTGGATAAGGACTGGGCCATCGAGAACGGCGCCTGGGACGGCGACTGCGCCACCTGGCAGAACTACTACGGCGTCACCTCCGAGACCAGCCCCCTGCGCGACAAGGTGAACGGCACCGGCCCCTACATGCTGGAAAGCTGGACGCCCGGCGAGGAGAAAGTACTGGTCATGAATCCTGATTGGTGGCGCACCGAACCGGTGGACGTGGGTCTGCCCACCAAGCCCAGCATTGAGCGCATCGTCCTCAAGGGCGTGAGCGAGTGGGGTACCCGCTACGCGATGTTACAGGCCGGCGACGCCGATGTTGTCAGCGTGCCACGCGATAGCATTTCCCAGGTGGACCCGATGGTCGGTGAGTGGTGCGAGTACAACCTGGACACCAACGATTTCGATTGCGAGCTGCGGGGCGAGCAGCCATTGCGCCTGTTCAGGGGCGCGCCGGATGTCTCCCGCACCGATGTCTTCATGACCTTTGACCTCAATGTCGAGGGTGGTAACCCCTATGTGGGCAGCGGCCAGTTGGATGGCAATGGCATCCCCGCGGACTTCTTCAATGACATTCATATCCGCAAGGCCTTCAACTACTGCTTTGACTTCGATGCGTACATCGATGACGCGCTGGCCGGCGAAGCTGTCCAGGTCTCCGGTCCCCTAATCCCCGGCATGATCGGCTACGACAACAACGGGCCGAAGTACTACTTCGATATGGACAAGTGCCGGGAAGAGTTGCAACTGGCTTGGGATGGCCAGGTTTGGGAGAAGGGTTTCCGCTTGCAGGTGGCCTACAACACCGGTAACGTAACCCGCCAGACCGTCGCCCAGATTTTGCAGAACAACTTCGCCAGCATCGACGGCAAGTTCCGGCTGGAGATCATCGCCCTGCCGTGGCCCACGTACCTGGCCGAGTTCCGCAACAGCCGCCTGCCTGTGGCTATCAGCGGCTGGATCGAGGACCTGCACGACCCGCACAACTGGGCGCAGCCCTTCCTGATCGGCACGTATGCCGGACGCCAGAACCTGCCCGACGATCTGTGGGACATGTTCAATGAGATGGTAATGAAGGGTGTCGCCGAGACCGACGACGCCAAGCGCGCCGAGATCTACAAGGAGATCACCCAGGTGGACTACGATAACGCAATCGCCATCCGCGGCGCAGTGGTGACAACACGCAGCTACTGGCAGCGCTGGATGGGCGGCTACTACTACAACCCCATCTACGGTTGGGATTCCCGCTACTACACTCTGACCAAGCAGTAGATCCTGCTAACGCAGGGGACACTGCTCGACCCGAGCAGGAGAGAGCGCCAAACGCTCTCTCCTGCCTCTCCGGAGGAAAGCATGATCAACTATATTATTCGCCGGCTCATCATGGTGCCTTTTTTATTGATCGGCGTGACTATTCTGATCTTCTTGATGTTGATGGCACTGACACCGGTGGAACGCACCGCGCTGTACGTGCGGGACGTTCCGCGAAATGAACGTGTGCTTGAAGGTATCATAAAAAAATACGGTCTTGACGATCCCTGGTACGTTCAGTACTGGCGCTGGATGTTTGGCAGTACGGTCACGACTACAGAAAATGGAGTGACTACGGTGGAGCGTGTAGGCGGGATTTTGCGTGGCGACTTGGGTTATTCGCGCACTGCCTCCCAGCCGGTGGCCGAATTGTTGGCGCGGCGCTTCCCTGCCAGCCTGGAGTTGACGCTATACAGCGTGATCCCGGTGATCGCCGGTGGCATCCTGCTAGGGGTGATCGGCGCTATCAAACACAACAAGCCGGCCGACCATGTCGTGCGTGTTTTTGGTATCGTGGGCTGGTCGTTCCCTGATTTCGTCTTCGGCTTGCTGCTGTTGATGGCCTTCTATGCGGGAACAGGTTGGTTCCCGCCGGGTCGTATCTCCGATTGGGCGAATCGGGTCATTATGTCCCCCGAATTCCGCAACTATACCAGCCTGATCACCATCGACGCGCTGTTGAATTTACGTTTCGACATTTTCATTGACGCGCTGCGTCACATGGTGTTGCCGGTGATTACTCTGGCGTATCTGTGGTGGGCGCTGACCTTGCGGGTGACGCGCTCCTCTATGCTGGAGACCCTGCGCCAGGATTACATCACGACGGCGCGCGCCAAAGGCTTGAGCGAGCGTACAGTCATCCGCCAACACGCGCTGCCCAATGCGCTGATGCCGGTGGTGACGTTGGCCGGCGGCACGGTCGTAGGGCTGTTGAGCGGTGTGATGATTATCGAGACGGTCTTTAACTATCCGGGTATGGGCGCGGCCGCCGTCAGAGCGGCTTCGCAGTTGGACGTCATCACGGTGTTGGCCTTCGTCCTGTTTAATGGCCTCATTCTGGTGTTGGCTAACGTCGTGGTGGACATTTTATACGCCTATGTTGACCCGCGCGTCCGGTTAGATTAAGTCTCTATCCGAAAATTATCTCCGCGAGCGTTTTTGGTGCAGCAGCGGTGAATTCTCGGATAGATTTTAAGGTGGAGGAGATAAGTTAATGACAGCACAAGAGATGACGACGGCAACTTTAGCGCCCAGAACGCGCCGCCCTCCCAATTGGCTGGAGAGTTGGCTAGGTCATGATGTCTACCGCACGGTGAAGGGCCTGGTGACCAATCCGATGTCGGTGGCAGGGTTGATTCTGTTAGGTCTGTTTATCTTTATCGCTGCCGCTGCGCCGCTGTTGGCTCCCCCCTTGCCCAACGCTGATCCTTACAACATCCCGCGCGATGGGTATGGCGCTGTTCCCAAACCGCCCGGTACAGAATGGAAATCGCGCCAGCCACCATTGCCGTTCTGGTGGAAGGCCGTCACCGGCAAAGATCAATGGGTGCATTTGATGGGCACTGCCAGCGGGCAGTGGGACATTTATTATGGCGTAATCTGGGGAACGCGCACGGCGCTCTATGCCGGCCTGACCATTACACTGTGCGGCGTCATTATCGGCGTGGCAATTGGGACCCTATCGGCCTTCTATGGCGGTTGGGTGGATATGGTCTTTATGCGCATCACCGACCTGTTTATGGCGTTTCCTTTCTTGTTGACGGCGATGACGTTGTCGGCGGTCTTGACACCCCGTCTTGGTAAAGGGTTGTTAGCCCCCATGATCGCGCTGATTGTCTTCAGTTGGACGGGATTCGCGCGCCTGCTGCGCAGCGATATTCTTTCACTGCGGGAGCGGGAGTACGTGCTGGCGGCGCGCGTGATTGGCGTGAAAGATGCGCGGATTATGTTCCGCCACATTCTGCCCAACGCCATTTTCCCCACACTGGTGTTAGCTTCGATGCGCATCGGCAGCTACGCAATTACCTTCGCTGGCCTGAGCTTTATCGGCATCGGTGCCGAGGTCGGTTTTGCCGATTGGGGCCAACTGCTGTCTTTCGCCCGTGACTGGATGACGCAATTGCGTGAATACTGGTACATCATCATTTATCCCGGCGTCACATTGGTGTTGTTCGTCCTCTCGTGGAACCTGGTGGGCGACGCCCTGCGCGACGTGCTCGATCCGCGTCTGCAAGGTTCGCGGTAAGAAAGATTATTGAGAAAGGGGGTGTTTTCGTTTGCGGTGTGGGGCGCGCCCCCCCCCCCCCCCCCCCCCCCCCCCCAAAACACCCCCTAAACTTTTTCTACATTCTTTCCCGTGATCGTGGATTGAGCGCCGAGTTCAGTCCGTCCCCGAGCAAGTTCCACCCGATGCTGAACACGATCAGCACGAGTGTGGCCGGAACGAAGACCCACCAATAGATCAGTGGATTACCGCCCGGCCCGATGATCCAATCGCGCGAAGTCACCAACAGTGCGCCCCAGGGCAACCCTGCGCCCATACCGATGAAGGTGAAGGTGGCTTCCAGCAGCACCATCCCGCCGATGTCGCGCGCAGCCAGAACAATCGCGGGCGTGATGGCGTTGGGCAAGAGGTGGCGGAAAATGATGAGCAGCGGCGGCGCGCCGGTCGTTTTGGCCGCCAGCGCGTATTCGGCGTGTTTGAGGGTGGTGAAGTTCGCGTGGATGAGGCGCGCGTAGGGCATCCACGAAAACGCGATCAGCACCAGCATGATCGGGTTGAGCTGCAACTTTTGCAGGACAACCTGCCAGAACGGTGGCGGCGCGTCTGTGTTCAAAGATAATAGCGCGTACCGGAACAGGTAGATGCCTGCAATCGCCGGGAACGTCAAGAAGGCGTCGGTCACGCGCATCAACACCCGCCCCACCGCGCCTTCGAGATAGCCGCTGAACGCGCCGACCAGCACGCCTATGCACGCCGTCAACAACGCGGTGATGAGTCCGAAGTGCAACGCCGGGCGTGTTCCCCAGACCAGGGCATAGGCGATATCCCACCCGCCGGGTGTGGTTCCCAGGATCGCCCCCGGCTGCGGCGGGCGTGGCACGCGGAGCGCCGTCGGGCGTACCCCCGGCAGCCGGCGCATGGTCACGGGATGTTGCGGATCGGCTTGGGGCGCTATCCAGGGTGCGCTTATGGCCACAATCACGTAACCGGCGATGATGCACAGCGCCAGGAGGCTTTGCCAGTTGGTAAATAAACGCCGTGTGATCCTCATTGTTCCGCCAATGTATCTCGCAGGCGCGGATCGAACACCGCCTGGAGTATGTCCAGGATCACCATCACCGGCAGCACCAACAGCACACTGTAAACCGCGAATCCCATCGCGGCAACGATGTCCGGCGCGCCGCGCATCGAGTTGACGATCACCTCCGAGACGCCCGGAAAGCCAAACACGACTTCGACGACAAAGACGCCCATAATCAAGGAGGCCGCCGAGAGCGCGATGCTGTTGAGCGCCGGGATCATCGCGTTGTGGAGCGCGTGCCGCCAGATGACCAGCCGTTCTTTCAACCCCTTCCCACGCGCAACGATAACGTAATCCTTGTGCAGCTCCTCGATCATCATGGCCCGCGTCATCCGGCCCAGGGTGGCCCAATGTACCATGCTCAACGTAATGCAGGGCAGCACCAGATGGCGTAACGCGCTCAGGCTGATGTCCGGGCGGTCGTTGAGCAAACCATCCAGGGTTAGCAGACCGGTGTATGGCGTGAAATCTGCGCCGGTAACGATATAGTGTTCGCTGATGCTGAGGCGTCCCGGCGGAAACCACTGCAACCCCGCGTAGAAGATGCCGAGCAGCACCAGGGCCAGCACGAAGGGCGGGATGGCGGTAGCGACGAACGCCACGGCGCGAAAAGTGTGGTCAACGGCGCCGTGTTCCTTTGCACCGGCCAACCCGCCACTGATGATCCCCACAGGGATGAGCAGAAGGATGGCGTAGAGTGTCAACTCGATCGTGGCCGGTGTCCGCGCCAGGAGCGCTGTGAGCACATCCTCACGAAATCCCGGGCTCCACCCCCAATCGCCACGCAGCAGCCGCCCCATCCAGCGGACGTATTGCACGGGATAGGGATCGTTGAGTCTATGCTCTCTGATGATCTGTTGCCTGATCAGTTCTGGATTGTGGTTGGGATTGTTAGAACCGCCACGGGGCATATATAACTCGGCGCGCATCTCGAGCGGTGCCAGCATGAGGATGCCGTACAACGTCGCGGTGATGATCAACAACGTGGCCGGGACAGCGAGCAGCCGGCGAATCAAGAACTTGAGTAGAGCAGGCATCTATTTCCTCAGTTTTAAGACAAGATTGACAGGATTTTCAGGATAGTTTCATCCTGTTAATTTTGTAAATTTTGTCCAAAGTCGAATTCACACTGATCCACGGTGACGATGGTGTTCCCACTAAAGCGGCAGGTCAGCACCGTTCCGGTGTCGAAGTGCGCCGTCACGAACATCCAGTGGCCCTTCTGCGCTGAGATTGTGACGCGGTAGGCGTCGCTGAGTTGCGCCCGGTGTGATTGGAGCCACGTCACCACATCGTCGGTGACGTTGAATGTGTGCATCTGATCCTCCAGCCACGGGCGCGCGCCTGTCTTCCCGGCTTGCACCATCTGCCCGACGCGCACGTCGAGCTTCTGGGAAAGATCATCGCAAAACGAGACCCGGCCGCCCACCACGCTGCACCGCAGCGCGAAGCCAGTATCGAAGACGACGTCGCTGTATCCCGTATAGAACGTCCTGTCGGTGGGGTCGTATCCCGCAAAATAGAGGGTGTACTGCGGCGTGAAGCGCGCGCCATGCCGCTGCGCCTCGGCGATGTTTTGTCCTGAGGCGTTCACCGCGGCCTCACCGCCCTCCAGGTACGTCTCGATGAGGTCTGCCACGCGCACCTGCGGCGTGCGGACGTCTGCCATCACCAGGTAGTCCAGGACGAAAACCGGCGGCAGCGCCACCAGCCAGGCCACCAGCAGCACAGCCCACGCACTCACTTTCATCCGGCCTGCCGGGGTGGTGCGATCCCAGGCCCATTCGACCGCCAATGTTTCCACGTAGCCCACGCCGAAGCCGTACACTGTGTAGGCGATCACCACCAGCAGCGTGCGCAGCGCATTGCTCTCCGTATAAGGCCACGGTGTCAATCCGGCAAAGCGTGGATCGATAATTCCGGCGAGCCAGCTCGCGCCGGTAAACGGGATGTGCCCGGCGAGCCAACCGATGCCCCCAAATGCGATAGTCCATATACCGGTCGTGAGCAGCAGCGAAGACGACCACGCCCCAAGCGTCCCGACGATGCCGCCGATGACGAGCGCGCACGGCAAGCCCATCAGCAGATTGGTCCAGGCCATATCGGCTGAACTGCGGCTCAACACCCACGCGTCGTAACCCCAGACGAACAGCGCAAACCCTAACCCGAACAACACCCCGTATCCGGCTCCGGCGCGCAGCATCACGGCGCGGTTGATTTTCTGGCGTGGTGGTGGACTCACTCTTTTCCTTATCATGGTGATGGTACTCCGGTTTAATTTCGGAATTCTTCCTGCATTGTACGTCAACCCGTGCTTCTTACAAGCAGGCAAGCGCTCAGCGTCTAGCCATCAGCGATCAGCCGTCAGCGCCGTTTACACCTTCCGGGAAGCTGTGCGCGTATCACCCGTACCAAACCCTTGCGCTCAAGCGGTTTTTTGCGCTTGCAAGGTCGTGTTGAGCTTCCCGGAAGGTTGGAGCAATCGCCTTGCAGCGCCGAAACTTGCCCATGTTAGCGCCTGAGCTATAATACAAGCACGTTCATAGGGTTTTCTCTGTGAACTCAGAGGTCTCTGTGGCAATTTTCGATGGAGGTGGTCTATGCAGATGCCGGTACAGAAAATCCGTGTGGTCGCGGGAACGCCGATTGTGGTGGGAGAGCGCCGGTTGCTCCCTTCGGTGTTGGTGACGACGATGGAGGGCGGCGACGCTGTTAGCGGCAGCGGCGGCTTCTTCCGCTTTGTCAAAGCGCGCCCGGTTTCGGTGGTTGTGGAGGAGCCGGAAGGCGCGCGCTGGCTGGAAATCCCCAATACAACGGAGAACACTTTGAGCCAGATGGCCGCCGCCGGCGCGGGCATTGCCCTGGTGAGCGTGCTGCTGATGGGGTTGTTCCACCTCATGCGCAAACGGTAAGAGATTGGTAACTGGTGATTGGTGATTGGGTGATCTGCCATTCGCCATTCGCAACTCTTAACTCTTAACTCTTAATTCTTAACTCGCAAGGAGTGACACAATGGATGAGCTAAAAGCTTTGTTGGAAAAAATCGGTTCGATTGGCGACGAGATCAACGTAAACGCCGTCTTCGGCAAACCGGAGGCGGTGGGCGACCGGGTGCTGATCCCTGTGGCGGAAATCGCCTACGGGTTTGGTGCGGGTATGGGCACGGGCGGCTCGGGCTGTTGTTGCGACGACCTCGATGAAGAAGCAGCCGAGTGCTGCGAGTGTGAAGGTGAGTGTGATGACGAGTGTGAGTGCGAATGCCACACGGAGTACGATGAGGTCGCGGGTGGCGGCGGCGGCGGTGGCGGCGGTGGGCGCGCGCGTCCGATCGCCTACATCGAGGTTGGCCCGGAAGGGACCAAAGTGCAGCCCATTATGGACGAGCAGAAGATCGCGCTCGCCGGTATAGTACTCGGCGCGTGGGCCATCGCCTGGGTGGGCATGGTGCTCGTGACGCTGTTCCACGCCATTACAGGCCGCGAGTAATGCAGCGTATTCACCACAACGGCCTGGTCTGGTATGCATTTGACGGACCAGGCCGTGATTTTATTCATGGTTGTCTCACCCGCCTGGGCGGGGTCAGCGAAGGCCAGTGGTCGGCGTTGAACCTGGGCAGCACCGTGGGCGACGATCCACGGGCGGTGCAGGAAAATCACCGTCTCATTTTCGACGCCTTCGGGATGACACGCGCGCAGGTCGTGAGTCCGTTCCAGGTGCATGGGCGCAACGTGGTCCGCGTCGGCGCGCGGGACGGCGGGATGGTCATCCCGGCGGCCGACGCGCTCATCACCGGCGCGCCGGGTGTGGCGCTGCTGCTGCGTTTTGCTGACTGCGTGCCGGTTTTGTTCTACGATCCGGTGCAACGTGTTGTGGGGTTGGCGCACGCCGGATGGCGCGGCGCCGCGGCGGGCGTTGTCCCGGCGACGGTGCAGGCGCTGGCGGCGGCGTTCGGCTCGCGCCCGGAGGACGTGTGGGCGGGTATCGGCCCGGCGATTGGCCCGCAGCACTACAGCGTCGGCGTTGAGGTGGTCGAAGCAATCCGGGCGACGTTGCCGGAGGGTGTGCAGGCAGCGACGCGCTGTGACGGGCGCTGGATGATGGATTTACCGGCAGCCTTGGAAGCGCAGTTGCGCGCCGTGGGTGTGACGCAGGTGGAGCAGTCCGGGTTGTGTACGGCCAGTCGCGTCGATGAATGGTATTCGCATCGCGCCGAAGAGGGCCGCACCGGGCGCTTCGGCGTCTTAGTGATGTTGAAGTCGCTATGAACAGTACAATGCGGCGGATTGTGATCCGCCGCAAGCGCTTGACAAACTTATTCGGCTTGCGCGGGATCATAATCCCGCGCTGTGCTCAAATGATTAGTTTTATTCCAATCCCTCAATGCGGTAGGTAAACCCCAGAATTTCCAGGATGGCGGAATCCACGCCCAGTGGCCGCGAAAACTGCACCTCGAAGTCCTGGAACCCGTCCGGGCCGATGTTCCACGGCAGCAATGGCGTGGAGGCTTGCAGCATTCCTATGCCACCGCTGTAGGTGAACTTGATGTTGTCCAGTGTCACGACGAGCGGCGATTCGCCGTCGTTGTAGATCGTGCCATTGATGACGATCACGTTGCGGGGCGCATCGCTGAAAACGTTTGACAATTGCACGTCGGGTATTGCCGGGCCGGGCAGCGGCGGCTCATAGGTCAACGCGAATTCCGTGCTATTCGCCGAGAGCGTGTCGCTGCGGAAGATCCACGTGACGGGCGAGGGCATAGCGCGCGGCACTGCATAACCGGCGCTGCCGGTCGCGGTCTCGCCATAGGCCAAAAGGCGTGTGAGCGCGCCGTACTGGCCCCAATTGGTGGCGGTGGGATCGAGCGTGTACCGTTGCCCGGCGTTATCCTGGAGCACCATGTCGAAGAAGGCGGCGTTCATCTCCTTGTCGCTCTGGTTCGTTACCTGGTACTCGACGATGAAGTAGATCATCGCTTGATCCTCGTTCACCACGCGCGTTTCCAGGATCTCGACCTTGAGACCATCCACCCGCTGATCCTGGGAGAAGATGCTCTCCTCGGGTAGATAGCGCGCCTGGACGATCAAGCGGGTTGTTTGCTCGCTCTCCAACATCATCACCGTCAAGCCCGGCCTGTTCTGCGCCATGGGCGAGAGGTCTGTGGCGTCGATGCGCTGCACTTGCGGCGTCCCAAAGGCGAGGATGCTGCCGTTGTCGAGTGTGAGCAGAATGCGGTCTGCGCTGGCCAAGCCGGCGAGTACGGATTCATTCGTGGGCGCATACGGCAGGCCCACGACGTAATTGATCACCGTCCCGTAGAGCCATACGGCGATGCTGCGTTGTTCGTGGGGTAAGGGCCAGCGTCCCTGATCCGGCATCACCGGCACCACCGGGTAGATGGTCCCGGCGACGCTCAATTGGTTGGGCGAGAAGGTGAGGATGGGCGCGCCGCTTTCTTGCACGACGGGAATGTCGGCAGGAATGGTGGGCGGGGACGTGAACGTGTACAGTTTGACGACTTTCGCCTGTTCTGCGCCGCCGGTGGGACGCTGGGTGCGCATGTTGAGCAGGATCGCCACGCCTACGCCAACAATGATGACCACCCCGAGCATAATCAACAAGATGGCCCAGGTGGGGGGATAGATGCTGGCCTGTCCCATGCTGGCCTGTCCCATGCTGCCCCGTTCCGTGTTGCCCCGTGGCGGGTCGCCCCGGTCTGTGCTGTCGCGTACCGCGTCGCTCGCCGCGCGCGCCGTGGGGTATGCTTGGGACGGCGTCGTGGTTGCCGGCGGTGGTGTTACCGTTGGGTGGGGGACTTCTGTGAATGGCGGCGGTGTGGTAGCCGCTTCTGGGTTGACCGACACGTTGAGCAATTCATCGTAGGCCTGGCGTTTTTGCGGGTCGGCCAAGCGTTCGTAGGCATCGTTGATATCTTTAAACCGTTCTTCGGCATCCGGTGCGGTGTTGCGGTCGGGATGGTACATCCGCGCCATGTTCCGGAATGCGATCCGCACCTCTTCGGGCGTCGCGTTCGGCGTGATGCCGAGGATTGCATAATAGTCTTTGATCGTTCTCGATGCCATCGTTTGTTCTCGCTTATCGGATCACTGCTGGTGACTATGACTCTATGGGATAACGACCGGCAGGGAAGGCGGCGCGATGCGCACACTCACCTCGGGTTTGGCGGCCTCTACGAGCCGGTCGAAGCCCAGGAGCGGGATCAGCACCCGTACCGTGCCCACGGTGGAGACGGTGAACGAAATCTGTCCCTGATCGTCGGTGTAGCCGCGCGCCAGTTCCGCTCTGGTTTCCGGCGAGTGGGCGGTGACGAAGAAGCCCGGCACGCCTTCCCCTGCGCCCGGCAGCCCGTCGTTGTTGGCGTCGTAATAGACCATCACGCGGAACGTGCGAAAGCCCGTGGGAGCCGGGGTGCGTGTGGGCGGCGGCGGTGTTGTGACCAGGCGGAACTCCAGCTCGCGGCTCTCGCCTCCCGACTCCGGTGGTTGGGTGGGCGTGGCGATGGGCGAGACGGGCGTTTGGGGAGGTTGAGTCGGTCGGGGGGTGGCAGCGGCGGGCGGCGGCGTGGCGTCGCCTTTGCCGGGGGCGGGTGTGACTTGCGCGCCCGGCACGCCCAACTCACATCGGAGCGTGTAGGCGCTCTGAGCCGTATCGCGCACGTCCATCCGGTCGCCCTGGCCCACGAGAATGTAGAGCCAGCCTTCGAAACTGGTGTAATAGGAGAGCCGGCTGTTGAAGTTGCCCAAGGCAATGTCGTCGTTGGCCATCAGGAAGTAACCCTCGCCCGGCCCGCTGTAGAACGCCATACGCGGATCGACGCCGGGATCGAGGTTGCTGGTCTCGCAGGTGAGTTGCAACCCCGGCTTCACCCGTATCTTGAAGAAATCGTTATCTACCGCCGCCCCGCCCCACGGCACGAAGTTGAGATTGTAGTTCAAGCCCGCCGCGATGGTGGTCGCTATGTCGAAGTTGTAGTTCGGTTCATACGCATCGTAACCGCTAGGGAAGGTTGCCCTGGGGGTGTTGGTGGGCGCCACCGCCGTGGGGGTGTTCGTGGGGATGGGCGTAGGCGTGGGTTGGAGAATGGCGACCTCGAGCAAATAGTCCACGATGACGGTGGAGTCAGAAGCCGTCGTGACCGGCGCGACGCACAGGTAGTAGGGCGCGGGGGAGTTCGCCTGCAAGGTGGTTTCTAGCTGATGATTGCTCGACGTAGTGTTCCCCATAATGAAATAGCCGTTGTTGTCGTAGACTCTGAGCCAGCGGGTGAATCCGTAATCGGTCAGGATGAGCCGATACTGCAGGCCCAGCGTGGTTTGGATGCGGAAACAGTCCACGTCGAAGATACTGGTGATGGCGCCGACGATTCGGCCAGGCACGGCGAGAGTGTTGGCGGTGGCGGGGGTGTCGTTGGGTTCTGCTTCTACAGGGACGCCTGGCGGCGGCGCCAGCGGGGGTGTTGGGCTGTTCGTTGGCGGCGTGGCAATCGCGTCAACCTGTAATTGATAGTCATAAGGCGGCCCCACTTCTGTGGACTGTCCGGCCCCAATACTGACTCGCATGTAATACGTAGTTGTAGTATTAGTACCTGTTGCTGTGAAGTCGAAGCTTACAGGAGCGGTTGTACTCGTGGAACCGCCGGCAGTACGGGCAAAAGCTGCGTTATAGATGTCGAGTTGCCGAACTTGACTTTCGCGTGGGGTGAGGGTGACTCTGTAACTTGACCCTACGGTTGTGGTCAGGACGAAATAATCCAGATCACTAATCGTTTCGATGTCGCCGAACATCAATTCACCCACAGCAATCGGATTGGCCTGCGCGAACGAGTCATTCGGCTCAACCTCGACAGCCGTCGGCGCCAGAGGATTCGCGATGCTCCTCCACGGTGGCGCCGCACCGAGCGTCATCAACATAACGGTGAGCACAAGCACCAGCGCCGCCAATCCGGTCATCCATCGTTTCACTTGTACGTTCATTCCCATTCCTCCAAAAGCGATCAGCCCTTAGCGATCAGCTTTCAGCAATTGGCGTTCAGTTAGGAAAAGCTGATGGCTGACGGCTGAACGCTGAAAGCTACCAGCTAATGCGCCGAAATCGGTTCCATCGGGGCCATGCTCGCCAATAAACGTTTCGCCCCGATCCCATTGGTAAAAAGGACGGTGACCATTTCGCTGCGTCCGTCCAGTTGGCTTTCCAGAACAATGCCTTCGCCGTAGTGCGTGTGCCGCACGCGCTGGCCCTGGCGGTATTGCAATTGCGGCGCGGGGGCGGGTGCGCGTTCTTTTGATGTGCGTGCACCCGGCGTCCGCACGGCTGAGTCTTGCCAACTCGCGCCCCAACTGCGTGTGCCCGACGACGTCGTGACGGTTGCCTTCTTCTGCGCGCGGCGCGGGCGGTCGAGGACGGCGTCCGGCAGGTCGCTCAAGAAGCGCGAGGGCGCGGAAGGGTCGCCGCTGTTGCCGTACTGGCCCCAACTCCGGCGGAAGGCGTAGCTGAGGTAGAGGCGCTTTTCGGCGCGCGTCATCCCCACGTAGAGCAAGCGCCGTTCTTCGGCTACTTGCTGCGGTGAATCCAGCGAGCGGCTGTGCGGCAGCAGCCCTTCTTCCAGCCCGGTGAGAAAGACGACGGGATATTCCAGCCCCTTGGCGCTGTGCAGCGTGAGCAGCGTGACCGCGCGGACCTCTTCGCCGAGTTCATCGATGTCGGCGACGAGCGCCACCTCGGTGAGGAATTCGGGCAGGGTGATGCCGGGTGCATCGGCGACCACGGCCCGCAGCGCCTGGATGTTCTCCCAGCGCGATTCGCCGTCATCGGAGCCATCGCGGACGTAGCCTTCGTAGCCGGTATCCACGAGGATGGCATCCAGCAGTTGCGCCACACTCACCTCGGCGCGGAGCTGCTGCCAGCGCATCACCAGCCCGACGAAGCCCTTCAGTGCTTGCGTCGCGCGGTTGGCGAGCGTCCCTTGTTCAAGCACGTGCAGCGCGCCCTGATAACGGCTGCCACTGATGGCATTCGCCGCCTGGGCAACAACCTCCAGCGTGCGCGCGCCAAGTCCTCTGGTGGGGACATTGACCACGCGCGCGAAACTGACGTCGTCATCCGGCGTTTGCGCCAGGCGCAGGTAGGCCAGCACGTCCTTGATCTCCTTGCGGGCGTAGAATCGCGTCGCGCCGATGAGGCGGTAGGGGATGCCGTAGCGCACGCAGGTCTCTTCCAGCGCGCGCGATTGGGCGTTGGTGCGGTACATCACGGCGATGTCGCTGTAGGCGTAGCCGGAGCGCGCCAGCGTCATGATCTCGCGGATGACGTAATCGGCCTCTTCGCGCTCGTCGTAGGCTTCGTGGAGCGTAATGCGGTCGCCGCCGCGCCCGCGCGTGAAGAGGTGCTTGGGCGTGCGGTCGTTGTTGTGGGCGATGACCGCCTGCGCCCCATCGAGGATCACCTGCGTGGAGCGGTAGTTTTCCTCCAGCAGGTGTTGTTGCAGCTCGGGGAAATCCGTACGCAGCCGTTGGATGTTGCGGTAGTCGGCCCCGCGCCACGAGTAGATGGACTGGTCTTCGTCGGCGACAACGTAGAGGCTGCGGTGTTCCTGCGCCAAAAGGTGCAGGATGACGTACTGGGCCATGTTGGTGTCCTGGAACTCATCCACCAGCAGGTAGCGGTAGCGGCCCCGGTATTTGTCGCGCACCAGGTCGTCGTTACGCAGTAGTTTCGCCGTCTCCATGAGCAGGTCGTCGAAATCGAGGCCGTCGTTCTTGCGCAGTGTGTCCTGATAGCGCGCGTAGGCCCGCGCGACGACTTCGTCGTAGTAAGTTTGCACAGGGTAGGCGGTGGGAGGGATCAACTCGTTCTTGGCAGCGGAGATGGCGTTGAGCAGGGCGTTGGGACGGTAGCGTTTGTCGTCCAGCCCCAGGTCTTTGACCACCTGTTTCATCACGCTGAGTTGATCGTCGGTGTCGAAGATCAGGTAGTTGTTGGAAAGGCCGGCCGCTTCGGCCTCGCGGCGCAGGATGCGTGCGCAGGCGGCGTGAAATGTGCCGATGGTGAGCGACTTGGCGGAGTCATCGCCGAGCATTCGGTCCAGCCGGGCGCGCATCTCGCGGGCGGCCTTGTTGGTGAAGGTGACGGCAAGGATATGCCACGGCGCGACGCGCATCTCCGCCAGCATCCAGGCGATGCGGTGGGTAAGCACGCGCGTCTTGCCGGACCCCGGCCCGGCGAGCACCAGCACCGGGCCGTTGGGTGCGGCCACGGCGGCCTGTTGCTGCGCGTTGAGTGTCTGCAAGAGAGGATGGGTTTGTGTCTTCATTGTTTTTCATTCTACCGCATAAACGAGGCTTTGCAACACTCCGGCGCGCTTAATCCGCTTGCTCCTTTACCCATCCTGCTTATACTAACCCTGAAACAAAAAATGCCCCGCGGCTGCAATAGCCCGGCGCATCCTTTGGGTTATTGAAAAAATGATCCTTTGTTTGGAGGTGTTATCCTATGTGTCAACACGACAGAACTTACGCTGAAGAGCGCGCCTTAATCGAGGACCTGCAAGCGCGCTACATGTTTGCGTTGGATTTTGGCGATATCGACAAGTACGTCGCCACCTTTACGGAAGATGGCGTGCTCGATATCGGTGCAGGCGAATGGCGTGGTCGTGAGACGATCAAACAGCGTCTACTGGCCATCCCGAAACAAGAGGAACCGGCGCCCTCCCCGGATGTCCCGCCTCTGCGGCCGGCCAGCGGACGGCACAACATCACGAATATCGTGTTGAAGATTGAGGGGGATCGGGCCTGGGGCAGGGCATACTGGCTCCACGTGGGGAACCGTAACCCGGAACGCAGTGCTGTGCTCAACTCGTATGGGCACTATGAAGATGAACTGGTCAAGCTGAATGGCGAATGGCTGTTCAGCCGGCGCAAAATCTACAACGAGCAGGAAGGTCCCTGGGCCTGGCAGGGCGGCAATCCGTGTTGGTAGCCGGTCGCATTTGTCACTCTGGGGTGGTGCGTTGTAAGGAGACAATGATACAGATCAACTTAACAGACAAGACTGCATTGGTCACCGGCGGCAATACCGGCTTGGGCCGGGCCATCGCGCTGGCGCTGGCGGAGGCCGGCGTGGATGTGGCGCTCACGTACTTCTCGCATCCCGGCGAGGAAACTGCCGCCGCGATCCGCGCGCTGGACCGCAAGGCGCTGGCGTTGCGCCTCGACGCGACCGACAGCGCGGAAGTCAGCCGGGTTATGGCAGAGGTGGCCAAGGAGGTAGCTCCACTGGGGATCACGGTCAACGCGGTAGCGCCGGGCCTGATCCTGGAGACGCCGTTCCACGACACGTTCAACACCGAGGAAGGCAAGCGGGCGACGATTGCCACAATTCCGCTCCGGCGCGGCGGGGTGCCCGATGACGTGGCGGGGACGGTGCTGTGTCTCGTGTCGGACCTGGCGAGTTTTGTCACCGGCGAGACCACTGAGATCAACGGCGGGGTGTGGTTCACATAGAAAGGACATTTCCATATGGGATTTCATCGTGGTGGGCGGGGCTTAGTCAACGCCCCTGACGAAAAACCGAAAATCACCTGGCCGTTGCTCAGGCGGGTGTTGCACTATGCCAAACCCTATCGCTGGCAGATTGTGGCCATGCTGCTGTTGATCCTGGTGCAGACCGGGGTAGGTTTATTGACACCGCTCATTATGCGGGATATGATCGACGTCACCATCCCGGCAGGAAACCTCAACCGCCTGATTATGCTGGCGGCGATCTTGTTGGTGATCCCCGTCTTGAACGGCATCATCAACGTGATTCAACGCCGTCTCAGTGCGTCGGTCGGCGGCGGCGTGATCTACGACCTGCGCGTGGCCTTGTACGCCAGCTTGCAGCGCATGTCGCTGCGCTTCTTCACCAACACCAAAGTCGGCGAGTTGATGAGCCGCCTCAACAACGACGTGATCGGCGCGCAGAACGCCATCAGCAGCACCATTGTCAGCATCATCACCGACGTGGTGCAGGGCGTGGCGGTGCTCGGCGTCATGCTGATGCTCGAATGGCGGTTGACGTTGATCAGCGTGGTGATTCTGCCGCTGCTTATCCTGGCGGCGCGCATGTTGGGCAACCGCCTGCGCGATATGGCCCGCCAGCAGATGGAGGCCAACGCGCGCATGAACGCGATGATGAACGAGACGCTCAACATCGGTGGAGCGTTGCTGGTCAAGCTATTTGGCCGTCGCCAGTTGGAGGTGGATCGTTTTGCGGAGCGCGCGGCACAGGTGCGCGATCTGGGCGTGCAGCGCACGTTGATCGGTTCGGTGTTTTCGGCGATTACCGGTTTGATCAGCGCCTTCGGCACTGCTTTTGTCTACGGGCTGGGCGGATATTTCGTCATTCGCGGCGCGTTCACTGTGGGCACGATTGTGGCCTTTGGGTCGTACCTGGGCAACCTGTACCGCACGCTGCAAGGACTTTCCAATGCGCCGGTGGAATTCGCCACCTCGATGGTGAGTTTCGAGCGTGTGTTCGAGGTTATCGATCTGCCGGTCGATATCCCTGAAAAGCGGGACGCGATCACATTGCGGGATGTGCGGGGCGAGATCGTTTTCGAGGACGTTTCGTTCAAATACGAAACGGGCGACGAAAAATTCCTCAGCGATGTGCGGCGCTACGGTAGAATGGAAAACGTCACTGCCGTCCTTTCCGGTGTGCAGGCCCCCTCGGAGGATGCGCCGGGCGGTGCGCGCAGCCAGGCGCGCGATCTGGCGCTGGATCACGTCAGCTTCCGGGCCGCGCCGGGCCAGCTCGCGGCATTGGTGGGGCCGAGCGGCGCGGGCAAGACGACGCTCACCTACCTGATCCCGCGCCTGTATGACCCGACAGTGGGGACGATTCGCATCGACGGCCACGATCTGCGCGACCTGACGCTGGAATCGCTTGCCGAGCACATCGGCATGGTCACGCAGGAGACGTACCTCTTCCACGACACCATCCGCACCAACTTGCTCTACGCGCGTCTGGACGCCACTCAAGCAGAACTGGAGGCCGCCTGCCGTGTCGCCAATATCCACGACTTCATCGCGGCGCTGCCGGAGGGCTACGACACGATTGTCGGGGAGCGCGGCTACCGCCTGAGCGGTGGGGAGAAACAGCGCCTCGCGTTGGCGCGGGTGATCCTCAAGAATCCGCGCATTCTGGTGTTGGACGAGGCGACCAGCAGCCTCGACAGCGAATCCGAGGCGCTGATCCAGGACGCGCTGGGCCGGGTGATGGCGCAGCGCACCAGCATCGTCATCGCCCACCGCCTGAGCACGATCCTGGCGGCGGACCTGATTCTCGTCATCGACCGGGGCCGGATCGTGGAGAGCGGCGATCACGCCACGCTGCTGGCGCAGGGTGGGTTATATGCCACTCTGTACCAGACGCAGTTTCGGGCCGGTAGCTGACAAACCGCGAATCAAATGTCATCATCCCAGGCGGCAACTACGGCTGGTGCATCCGGGAGGGGACGCATTGCTTCGATCCGCAGAATCCCACCAACCCGCCCGCGAGCTGCCCGGAGGTGGGCGCGGACGGTGCTCCGCTCATCGACCCGGTCATCGAATACAGGAACGCCAACGTGGACGGGCTTGGCATCTCGGTGATCGGGGGCTACATCTACTGGGGAAGCGCGCTGCCGCAGCTCTATGGTCGCTACGTCTTCGGCGACTGGAGCCGGGCCTTTGGACGCGGCGACGGCGTTCTCCTCGTCGCCACGCCGGATGACACCGCCGGGGCGCTTTGGCCGTTCGAGGTGCTGCGCATCGCCATCAGCGCGAACGGTCAACTCGGCCATTACCTGTTATCGTTCGGCCAGGATGCCGAAGGCGAGCTTTACATCCTCACCACCGACGCGACGGGGCCGTCTGGAGATACGGGCCGCGTGTACCGGATCACGCCGGCGAATGATCCGTCCGGAAATTAACACGGAATGGCGTCAAGGGTCGCCTAATGTGTTTTTGATCTGTTCCAGCTTGGCCAGATTGTCTTTCATGATATAGACTTTCTGCGCGTCCGCGGTCTGTTCGATCATTTCGATAAAGCTCAGCAGCACGAAGTCGATCGGAACTTGCTTGCGTCGCTTGGTCATCGCGTTCAGCGCTTTGACGGTGCTGTCGAGCATTTCCTGGCGCACCTGGCTCCGCGCCCGCTCGACCAGCTTGAGTTCTTGCACGCGCTCATCAGCTTCGATCTTTGCCACTTCGAGGTCGCGCTGCATTTTCCACGTCTTGGCCCACTCCTCGAGCACCTGCCCCTGGAACGTGGCGTCTTGCAGTGTCACTTCCATAATCTCGACGCCGAAATTGAGCGCCGCGCCGACTTTGAGGATATCGAAAAGCTCCTGGCGGATCTCCTGGCGGATACGCGCGTCGAGCAGGTCATCGACGTTATACTTCGCCAGTATTTTGTTGCGCATTGCCCCTTCGGTATCGCTGATGATCACCCGCTTGGGCCAGTCCATTCTGCGGTCGGGTTCGGTGCGCCAGGCGTCGCGGATCCACTTGCACGTCGCCGCTCTGAGGAGGTCGTCTTCGGTGGGACCGACCTGGAATTTGACGGCGACTTCGTATGTGAGGGGAATGCCGTCGCGGGTCACGGCGCTGACTTTGAACGGCCACCATTGCGGGCGCAGGTCGATAACGTCCCAAATCTTCTCGAAGGGTTGAAGGTGCGGGAATCCTGGGCCGCGAATGACGCGGGTGAGCGCGCCGCCAGATTCAAGAATGATGGCGCTATCCTGTCGCAGGACGATGCCGGCCGGACCGCCCAGCTTTTTGACGCGCTCGACGCCCATCGTGATTTTCCCGTCGCCGATGAGCAAATAAGGGGAGAAGCCGGGCCGTCCGAAGACGCGGTGGATGAGGAACTGCAAGCCCCCACCATCCAGACCGAAAAAGGCGTTCACCAGATTGGCGCAGAGCAGCAGCGCCGTTACGATGCCGACGATGCCGGGCAGCATCCCGATGCCGACGTTCAAGATGAGCTGGTGGACGACTCGATCCATATCTAGCCCCAGATACGAGGGTTGGATGTTATGCAGGATCGCCACCGTGTTGAACGTCCCGTCGATGCGGCGCACTTTGGTCACCTGTACCTCGACGGTGCATTGCGCGGTCTGGGGGATGGAGATTTCCCGCTGACCAAAAGTAAGTGCGTCGTTGTTGGCGAAGGTGATGGTCACCGTATGTGCGCCTTCAGTCGTCGTCTCGAGGACCGAGAACCTGGCAATGAGGGGGTCGCCGGCTGCTACTGCCGGTGTGATGTCGAGGAGTATGACCTGCGTCAGCGCTCCGGTTTCGGTCGGTGCGTTCCGAGCCGCACTGGGAGTGTTTGGTAGGATGGGTTGCCCGGTAATGATGGCGTCGACGACCCTGCCATCGGGGTCGACCGCGCCGGTCAGATGGTCCCCATAGAGTCCGGTGGGACAAATGGGAATGATGCGCTGGTTATAGTGGACGGTATAAATCGTGACCGCAGCCAGGCTGGCCATAAACAGAAGCCACGCTACACCCAAAACGACCACGAGGATGCGAGCGTAAAATCGTACGAATTTGCCTAAATTGAACATCGTCGTTACCTCGCCGCGGCTAGCGTCCGTAATTGATTAGGATGTTGAGCAGATGCGGCGACAAAACATTGGCGTCGCTGTCCGGCTGTTGGGCCTGTGGCGGCGGGTGGATGCCCATCGCTTCGAAGAGTTTGGCTATCAGGACCTGTTTATCGACTTCATCCTCGGCTTCTTGCAGAATCTGGGCCAGGCGGGTGAGCATCTCCAGGCGCACCTCGCCTAGTACCTCCTGCTCACGCAACGCGATGCGCGCCTTGGCCTCGGCGATGGCGATTTCGATGTCGCGGTCGCGCTCGGCGCTCCAATTCTTGATGCGTTGATCGATGATCGCCTCCGGCACCTTGATGTCGCTGATGCCCCCGCCGACTACCTCAATGCCCAGGGGCTGCATCTCTTTCTTGAGCCGGTCGATGAAGGTTTTGGCGATTTCGATGCGCGGGTTTCTGGTGCGCTCGGCAGTCAGCGCATCTTGCCAGGTGATCTCCGCCTGGATGAACTCGCCGTCTCGCGTGGGGGGCGTGCTGCAACTGGCGTAGCGCCAGGCGTTTTGCGCTTCTTTGCGGAGTTTGTCGTAGACAGCCAGCGAGACGATACGGCATTTCTGTTGTGCGGTTCCATCAGCCGGCAGGCGTATGTGCGACAAGGTCTGCTCGTTTGCATCTTCCGCAGGGACGCCCACCAGGAAGCGCAACGGGGCTTTCGTCGCTCCGATGACGGTGATTTTCGTGGCGGCAACGTCGAATTGAGCAGCGAGGGTCGCTTTGAGCGCGTCGAAGTGAACACGGCTGCCTCCTTCTGCCGTCACCGTGACCTCCACTTTAACCGGCCATTTGTAGGGAGATTCGCGCGGAAAGAGCTGCGCGAGATAGAGACTCGGATGGTCTTTGTGCACCTTGCGTCCCAGCGCGTTGAGCATGGTCGTCCTCTTGCCTGTAGCTTCGACCAGCGCGCGTGCAAGTTCACTTTCGGTCTGCGCGGCCAGGACTTCGAAATCGGCGCTCAGGTCAAACGCCAGTTCTTTGAGGGCATCGGCATCGAGGTGACGGGCCATAAATTGCTGCAATTTGGCCTTCACAGGCAGATCAGTCCTGTACAGCAATTTAACTTCGTCTTCGTCGAAGGATTGCTCTTTCTGCGGCGTTCCGTACCTGGATTTATCGGGATCGGGGATCATCATATGCAATTCGTTGCACGTGTAGTGGGCGACGACATCCTTGAGAATCGGCGGTCCCATCGTGAGAACCAGTTCGGGCCAGGGCCGCCGTTTAACCTCTTCTGTCACCAGTTGGTTTTCCGGATCGCGTTCGAATTTGCGCTCCATCACGGCATGATCGTACACGGCCTTGATGACGGCTTCTTCGTCGTAGGGATAGGCTCCACCTAGCATGGGCTTGCGTCCGTCGGCCCACACGCGATTGGGAATGAAAGTGTAGATTTTCACGTTGATGCCGTCTTTGGTTTCCGCATTGACGGTGGTGGCCCGGAGCTGTGGCCGCAGATCAACGTCGGTGTACAATTGCTCGAACTTCTCGGTGAAGCTGAGTCCAGGTGGGCATGTCCTGAACTTCATCCCGTCGGTGGTTACGGCGAGGCGCTCGCAATTGGTCAGGATGATGCCCGGCCCGGCAAAAAACTGGTTGTAGGGATTCCCCGGAACTTGCGGATCGGGGATGTCTTTGTCCATCGTAGCCCGGGTTTTCCAATCTTCGATCACGTAAAAGGGGTAGTTCGTTCCCATAGCCAATGTGAGCACGCTGCGCAGTGTGCGAACACGTGGGTCTTTATCGCCGGAGGGGAACAGCGTGCGCCACACCGGCGGTTCTACCGGATCTCCAAACGGCAGCAGATTATAGAGCGTCGGGATTTTGGCATGGTCCTCAATCGGCAGTGAGAGGACGGCGAAGTAGTAGAGCACGCCCCACAAGATGAACTGCGCCGGCAAGGTGATCAGCAACAGCCCGGCCCGTCCAGCGGCCTCGTAGCCGAGCCAGCAGGTGAGGACGAAGACGAACCAGAGGAGGATAAAGAAAGCCACGCCTTTGCCCCGCAAAAACATGCTGGAAAACATCCAGATGCCGCCCGTGCCCACCAACGCCACGCCGATAAGCAGGCCCCAGGTTGTGTTGGGATTGTCGTAGAAGAAGGGTGGCATGCCGTTCGCTAACAAACAGACGGTCGCAGCGAAGGTGAAACCGAAGGCCAGGATGCCCGCTCCCATACCTTTGTCGAAAAAATAACCCAGCGTACTTGTCAATGCCGTGGTCCACACGGCGATTTCCAGGATCAAGTAGGTGGTGGCCAGATAAAGGGTGACGTTGTCGGCGATTTTCGTCAAACCCAGATCAAGGCTGTCGAAAGGTAATCGGGCGGAATTTAAGAGCAGGGCGAGGATGAGGACGAAGCTATTGCATACCAGAGTGGTGGCGCTCAATGTGAGTGCAGCATTGAAGGACTTCCATAACAGGTAGCCAAGGATGAAAGCAAGGACACAGGCTAATCCGGCTTCGATCAGTAACGTCAATCCGGCTGGCGCAATGAGTGTTGACATAGCCGTCTTCCCCTCCTTGTCTGGGCTTACCCCCCGGAATGTTTACCTCGGGCCTCAAAGCCCTTTTCATTCCGATCCATCCGGGTCAGGATGGATGTGAACCTGCGGCTTCTTCACTCATTATAGTGAAGTTTAGCGTTCTCTGCAAATACACGCATTATTTCTTCCGCACGATCGACACCAAAATGATCCCGCCCATGAATAACGCGACGACGAAACTCAAGATCACGATCGCCTGTACTAGCCAGGGGGTGTCGGTGGTCGCCGGGATCAACCCGGCCAGCCCTACGATCATCGCCGCGACGATCACGCTGAGCGCCAGGCGTGTCATCATGCGGTCGAGCAGTTCCAGGTTGCTGTGCTCTAGCGCGAGTTTGAGCGGCTCACGTTTTTCGATGCGGTTCAGCAGCAGCATGCTGATGTGCGGAAGTTCCTCCAGCAGGTCGCTCCAGACCAGGCCGCGCCGCATGAGCGTATCGATCCAATGACGGTTGGGCAGCGCCGCCTTGAGCATCAGCTTGGTGGCGTAAGGCGCGGAGAAGGCGAAGATGTCGAAATCCGGCGCCAACCGGTAGCCGATGCCTTCCATCATCGCCAGCGTTTTGCCCAACTGCCAGAAGTTGGTGGGGAAGTGCAGACGATGCGCAAAAGCCAGGGGCATGAGGGCATCCATCAACTCATCGACGTGCACGTCTTTGAGGGCCAGCCCGCTGTAATAGCGCAGCAGGCGCTCGATATCCTGACTCAACGCCCGGCGATCCACATCCGGCGGCGCAGCCCCGATGTGGATCAGCCCATCCGTGACGCCTTTGGCATCCATGCGCACCGCGACGTTGTACAGCCGGATCAGGGTTGCGCGATCGTTGTCACTGAGATAACCGACCATCCCAAAGTCCATGGCCCCGATGACCTCGTTTTCCATCACGATCAGATTGCCGGGGTGCGGGTCGGCGTGGAAGAAGCCGTCTTCCAGGATTTCCTTGATGATCATCCGCGCCGCGTTGTTGGCAATCTTGACGCGATCGTAGCCGGCCTCGTCGAGTGCGGCGATATTGGTGATTTTGATGCCTTCGATGTACTCCATCACCAGCACGCGCCGGGTGGTGTACTCCCAGTAGACCCAGGGGATGTGCAGGCAGTCTTCCTGTACAAAATTCTCGCGCAGGCGGTCGGCATTGCGCCCTTCGCTCAGGTAGTTTAGCTCGTTGTGGAGGGTCTCTGCAAAGTCATCGGCAATTTCCGCCAGCCGGTACACGCGCCCTAACGGGGTGTGCTGCTCGGCATAATGGGCGATGTCGTGGATAATTTCGAGATCAGTTTGAATGGTAGGGAGGATGTTGGGTCGTTGAACTTTGATGACGACTTTCTGCCGCGTGGCAAGCTTGGCAGCGTGGACTTGCGCGAGCGAGGCCGCCGCCAGGGGGTGGGGGTCGATCTCGCCGAAGATTTTCTCCGGCGGGTGTCCGAGTTCGGCTTCGATGACCTGGCGGATCTCTTCCCAGGGGACGGGCGGCACTTTGTCCTGGAGTTTCGCCAATTCGGTGATGTAGTCCGGCGGTAGTATGTCGGGACGGGTACTGAGCATCTGCCCGAGCTTAACGAACGCCGGTCCCAGTTCCTCTAGCGCCTGGCGGAAGTGCGCCGGCAGCGACGCGGGTTCCTGAATGGGAAAGGGGTAAAGGTCCCGCAGCCATAACGGCTCGGTAGGCAGGTGCGAAAGCGCAAACCCGAACCCGTGGCGCGTGAACACCGTCAGAATGTGCCGGTAACGTCGCAGGTGACGGATGGGACGACTGATCGTTGGAATCTTGAACATGGCCCTTCTCCCGCGTATATGGGCGTCCTGCCCAGACGTTCGCTTATGGGTAATGGGTTTGTGACATGCGCACGGCGTTCTCGATGTCGATATCCTGCAAAGGGAACTCACGTGCGATCACGGGCAGTAGATCACTCAACAATTGCGCGCGCTCTTCACGGCGCATACCACGCAGTAAAAACCCCAGATACTTCTCGAAAAGCAGCCTGAGAAACGCTTTGAGCTGCGTTTTAGACAGCGCACCAACCATCGAAGGCAAGAACAAGTCGACGATGCCCATCATCTCTTCCGGCGCAGTGTTCTTGAGCAGTCGCCGCGCCAACACAGTTTTCCAGCTCTCTCCGCTCATCTTATTCCCGACTCCTTGGTGACTTTTCTCATCGGTGCATAACCGGTGATGCGATACTTTAGCAGCGTCCAGAGCACGGTGAACCCATCCTTCCAGGAAATCTTCTTGCCCTCGTTGAACTCCCGCCCGCTGTAGGCGATGGGGACTTCGTAAATGCGGTTGCCGCTGAGCAAGATCTGGGCGGTGATTTCGGGATCGAAGCCCCATCCGCTGGCTTTGAGGCGCAATTGCTCGGAGACCTCACGGGTGAAGACTTTGTAACACGTCTCCATATCGGTGAGTATCGTGTTGTAGAGCACATTGGTGACGAAGGTGAGGAAGCGATTGCCGACCATATGCCAGAAGAACATCGCCTTGCTGGGGCCGCCGCGAAAGCGTGACCCGTACACCACGCGCGCGCGTTTTTCCAGGATGGGACGCAGCAGGTTGGGGTAGTCGCGGGGATCGTATTCCAGATCGGCATCCTGGATCAGGCGGATGTCGCCGGTCGCTTGTTGCAGCCCCGTCCATACCGCGCCGCCTTTTCCTCGATTGGCGGCGTGGAAGATGATGGTAAAACCGGATTGCTCCTCGAGGGTGCGCAGATAATCGCGCGTGCCGTCAGTGGAACCGTCATCTACGATCACCAGTTCGCGCTCCATAGCGATGACAGTCTCGTTGGCGTGGTCGGCCCAAATACGGATGTTCAAATCCACGGCTCGAGCACGCTCGATGATTTCTTCGATGGTAGTAATCTCGTTATATACCGGAATGATGATCGAAAGTTTCACACGTCCTCCATAGGTTCGTTATTTTTCAGAATATCCCCCGACCCAATCGAGCAGCACTCGGCGTTCGGCAGTGGTCAGATCGCGCCATTGCCCCGGTTCCAGGTCCGGCGGCAGGGTCAATGGGCCGATGGCGACGCGCACCAGGCGGAAGATCGGCAGCCCCGCCGCCGACAACATCCGCTTGATCTGCCGCTTTTTCCCCTCGTAGAGTACAATACGCAGCCACGTCGTTTTGGCGGGCGCGGGGAGCGGTTTAGGAAACGGTGGCAGCGCCGGTGCGCCCGGCAGCGCCTCCACATCCGCCGGACGCGTGATGCCATCCTTGAGCGCGACGCCATCCCGTAACGGTTGGAGGACGGCGGCATCGGGCTGTCCCACGATCAGCGCCAGATAGGTCTTGGGATGATGGAAGTCTGGATGCGTGACGCGGTGCAACAGTGGTCCGTCATCCGTCAGCAGCAGCAATCCCTCACTATCCAGATCCAAACGACCGGCGGCATGCAGCGTGCGCGGAATCCCCATGTCGATCAGCGCCGGGCGCCCGTAGCGGTCTTTGTTGGCGCACATCACATCAAAGGGCTTATACGCAATCGCATAACGGTAAGCGCGCGTATTCAACGATTGGTAATCCTTTCGCAGAACATTGATGCAGATTATAGTCTTGCCGGGCAAACGGGCAAGCGCCGTGGCTATCGCCCCAACAAATTGCACATCAGACGGCCCAAGGCACTTGCTATTTCAAAAGAAAGTTACTATAATAGGTTATATTACGATTATTATTCGGCAATGTCCAGCCTATAGTTTTGACGGGCCAAATCAATGTATCGGGAAGGTCATACTGGTCATTGCTTATAAGCGTCGCTTAGCCCGCAGGAGGTCATTGTGGATGTCGTCAAAGTCGCCGCAACCTCTCGTTCGACATCAGTGGCTGGCGCTATTGCCGGGATAATCCGCGAAAAAGGCCGGGTGGATGTGCAGGCGATTGGCGCCGGGGCGGTCAACCAGGCCGTCAAGGCGATTGCGATTGCGCGCGGGTATCTCGAGTTAGATGACATCCACATCTATTGCATCCCCTCTTTTTCTGAAATTCTCATTGAAGGCAAAGAGCGAACCGCTGTGCGGCTGTCGGTAGAATCCTCACGTTAGGGCTTATTTTCAGTGCGTTATGCAGGCTGTTTCGTAGATCGACTTGCAACGTTCACTGAGGAGTAGAGTCAGTTCAATCTTATTCAATTACCTAAGGAGGCGTTATGGCAGAGGAAAGGCAGAAGAAACTTCGGGTGCTGACGTTTTGGCTCTTTTCAAGTGTGATGATTATTTTTGCGGCTGTGACCGCCTATGTCTATCTCTGGTTAGTCCCGCTTTCGGGGACGATATGGCAGGCCCTGGGTGTGTCTCTGCCGATCACGTTGGTGGTCGCTGTCGCAGCGGCGATTCTTTACGTGGTGTACTATTTCTTGGTCTACAAGAAGGCGTAGCCGCTATGCCGGCTTCGGCAGTTCATAGGTGATGGGATGCCCCGCACAACTGTGCGGGGCATCGTTTTTCAGCCAGATCACTGCAATTTCCTACTTGCATCTCCGTTGCGCGTTGTTCAAACACGTATGATGCTCCGGGTGCAGCATCAGCCGCCCGGCAGGTTCAATAGCAGGTTCTCCAGTGCCAGTTGCGCGTTGGCGTTGCGGAGTAGCGCCTCCTGGCATCCTTCCAGTGCCTTGAGTGTGCTGACGGTGGCAGGCAAGGGTATGCGCTGCGCGATCTGCGTCAGCGTCGCGTGATGCTGTTGGTGGACTGCGCGTTTTTCATTTCCCGTCTGGATGAGCAGTACATCCCGCCAGCCGGTCAGCCAATATTCCAGCGTCTCGTCCAATTTAAGGCTCGCGTCACGGACGAGCGCCTGTGCCGTATCGAACCGCGCCGGTAAATCCTGGTGCAGCAAATCCAGCAGCAATGCCAGGGCATCCTCCATACGCTGGTGATGCGTAGCCTCTGTCGCTGCGCGGATGGCCCATCCCATCCGGCCGCCGGAAATCCGCGCCAGGTGTGCGGCCTGTTCTGCCGGAACGTGCCACCGTTCACACAAAGCCTGTTCGACGGTGGCAGTGGCTAAGGGGCGCAAGACGATCTGCTGGCTACGCGAGACGATGGTCGGCAACAGTACATCTGCGTCTTGCGCTAAGAGGATCAGATGCGCGTAAGCGGGCGGCTCTTCCAACGTCTTGAGCAGCGCGTTCGCGGCGCCGATGGTCGCGCGCTCGAAGGTGTTGATGAGGGCAATTTTGCGCAGACTTTCGTTGGGCGTCAACGCGAGGAACCGCTCGACGGCGCGGATTTGATCGATCTTCAACGCGCCGCCTTCTTCTTCCGGCTCCACAGCCATAAAGTCGGGATGATTGCCGGAAGCCAGCTTGCGGCATGCCAGACACGCCCCGCAGGGCCGGGCGCCGGTCTGGTCCTTGCACAGCAGCGCGCCCGCGACCAGGCGGGCGAGCGTCGTCTTACCGACGTTGTCCGGCCCACTAATCAACAGGGCGTGAGGGACTTCGGCGCGCTCGATGGCCGTTTGCAACTGTCGCACCGCCCACTCGTGACCTACGATGTGCCAGGGATTCATGATTCCTCCATAGCCGGATGTTCTTCTGCAAAACACGCATTTGTCGCGATGGCGAACAGCGATGCGGGCACGCTGTCGCGAATCTCGGCGGTGAGGTGGATGACGGTGTAATGCGTGAGAGGGAGCTGGCGTATGGCATGGATCAGTAATTCTGGTCGCACGACAAAGAAGGCAATGCGATAACTGCGGCGGCGCAGCAACGTGATTGCCCGAACCCACCCTTGCCCGTAAATCAGTTCCATCGGGCCAATTTCGTCGAGGATAAAAACCTGTGTGGGAAAACAGGCATCCAGTGCGCGGTCACTGCGCGCGAGCGCCTCGGTGGAAAAGCGGAAATGGCCCACGAGGAAACCGGCATCGCTGTTGAGCGGTAAGGTCAGGGGGTAGGTATCCCCAGAGTGCAACTCGTGCACGGCCAAATCGTCCGGACCGGTGCGTTGGGTGATGAATCCTGTGACCTTCAAGCTGGTTTGACGGAGCATGTGGGCCAGCGAGAGACATGCCGTGCTTTTGCCAATTTGCCGGTTGCCGGTGAGAAGGACTATTCTTGGTTCCAACATCCTGGTTTCAGCGTCTTGGATTAAGTCTCTATCCGAAAATTATGCTGGCGAGCGTATTCGGTGCGTCAACGGTGAATTTTCGGATAGGTTCTAAGGATAAAGGGCCGGAGGAATCCCCCGGCCCTGTGTGGAGATGGCGGGAATCGAACCCGCGTCCGAAGAATTCGACGATGAGCTTCTACGGGCGTAGTCGGCCCTTTCATTTTACCCGGAGGGCCGCTGCCGACCGCGCCACATCCGGGTTAGCCGAGGTGTCTTAGCACTTCCTTATCGGCGTCTGGAAATGAGCGCGCAGACGGTATGTCACCGGACTCCAGCGCGCCTGCGAGACACTGGAGGGGCGTGACCGGATATCCCGATCAGGTTTTGGGTAGCCCGTTCTGCTTACGCAGCGACGGCGACCGGGGCCGAAGCCCAGGTGTTCGCCATAGCGGGAACCCAGTTGTTTGCCTTAGTGTTGGCATTTTGGGTTTGCTCCTGTGTTTACGGAGACGGAGCCTCCCCGGCTCGCAGCCCACCCCCAGCCTCCCCCGTCGAAACCTATCATCCCCGCCGTTATTATACCATACTTCTGCCCATCTGTCACAGTGCATCGCCAAGCAGGATGCCGAACAGCCCGACGACGACGCCCAAATGCAGGAAAAGCGCTGTGTCCGCCAACCACGTGATGACGGGCCAGTGAGGAAGCAGATTGAAGAGCAGGTTCAACAACACCAAGCCGATACCGGCGAGCACCGGCAGCCCCTTGTGATGGGCTAGAAATTCACTGACTTTTTTTAGCAGTTCATTCATTACACATCCTCCACGGGAACCCTGGCGAAAGTTCGGTCTCTTTGTGGCATAAAATCGCTCTCGGGCAACGATGTCACCGGGTCACGCTGTTTGTGCGCAGCCTTCGCCCTGGGTCGCTGAATCGTTACGGTGATTGTATCACAATGGGCACAGACTACAAAAGCTCAACTGAATCACCTTGATTTTGGACGGCTTTTGTAGTAAAATCTATTAAGTTAAATATTTTTATAATTAATTACGGAGGTTGAACAATGGTCGCATCAGGTGAACTGGCCCCAGACTTTTCCTTGCAGTCTGATACGGGCGAAACGGTATCGTTAGCTGATTATCGTGGGCGCAAGGTCGTGCTCTACTTCTACCCTAAAGCCGATACACCGGGCTGCACGCAGCAAGCTTGCGCGTTGCGGGATGTTTATCCCGATATTGAGGCGGAGAACGCCGTTGTCATCGGCATCAGTCCTGACGAACCGAAAGGGTTGGTCAAATTCCGCGAGAAGTATGGCTTGCCCTTTGTCTTGCTCTCCGATCCCGACCACAAAGTCGCCGAGGCCTATGGCGCTTGGGGCGAGAAGAAAATGTATGGGAAGTCATACGAGGGCATTATCCGCAGTCACTTCGGGGTAGACGAAGAAGGGTGTCTGGCCGACGTTGAGCACAAAGTTAAACCGCTGACCACTGCGGATTTGGCGCTCAAGTTGGTCAAGCTGTAGATTCATTTGTCGTAGCGGGACAACTTTGGTTGGCACAAAGTACAACGCCCGGCGCAGTATTGCGTCGGGCGCTGTATGTTCTTTGCCTTACGGGAAGGGAATGTTGAATAACTCGAAGACGTTTTCCCAGAACGTCACCGGAGCGAACCACAGGTATACGGCTATGCCCAAACAGATACAAATCAAGGCGAGCAAGATAGCCACGATGATGTAAATCCACTTCGAGCGTTTAGCCGGCGGCGCAGCGGGCGCTGAGACGGGCGGCGCCGTTCGCATTTGCCGTGGTACGGACGTGGGCTGTGATGCGGGCGCTGTCTGCGTCGCTGAGCCTAAATGGAGAAACGGCTGTTGAGGCGGCGGGGTGGGACTCTCCGTGTATGGGCGATAGGGTTCTTCGTAGTCGGGTGGAGGGGGCGGCGGTGGCATGGAGGGTGGATCATCCATCACCTGGGTGGCGCTGTCCGGTATCGCCGGCGCAAGCTTCTCCGTGGGCGACGAGTCCTCGACTTCGTAGCGGAAGGAGATGTAATCGGCCAGCGTGATCACGTCGCCCGGCATCAACCGGTACGGCCCGGTAAGCTGGCGATAGTTGACCCACGTGCCGTTGGTGCTGCCCATATCCTCGATCATCGCAGCCGTCCCCGCAGCGCCTTCTGGAAACCGGATTTGGGTGTGATGGCGCGAAATGCGCGTGCTGTCGATGACGACCGTGTTATCGGCTGTGCGGCCTAACGTGCAGACCACATCCTGCAACGGGTAGGCCTGACCCTCGTTTGGCCCTTCGATCACCACCAGAAATCGTCGACTGTAGTTTTCCATAGCTTCAACCTCCCCTTTTGCTGAAAACGAGTATACTCCTGTAGAGCATAGAAGCAAGTCATCGACTGTCATCCGGCTAACGACTGGCGACTATCCGACTACGCTCAGGAGGACCTGTGAAACCCATTATCGTCGATGCACACCTTGACCTGGCCTACAACGCCTTAATACTGGGGCGCGATTTACTGTGTTCTGCGGGTGAGATCCGCGATCTCGAAGCCCAGACGCCGCCGCCCGGCGGCCCTGCCGGCACGTGCATGACCACACTGCCTGAGCTTCTCAAGGGGCGCGTGGCAATTGTAGGGGGAAGTCTCTTTATCGCGCCGGATTTCAAAGGCTCAATGGAACCGCAGTACTACCGCACCCCGCAAGAGGCGCATCGTCACGCTGTCCAACAACTAGATTATTACCGGCGTCTCGCCGACGAACACGAGCAGGTCGTTCTCTTGAACACCATCGCTGATCTGGAGACCGTGCTGGCCTCATGGGATACGGAGCAACCGCAATTGGGCATTTTTGTTGTGATGGAAGGCGCAGACCCGATCCGCGAGCCGGGGGAGGTGGGCTGGTGGGTGGAGCGCGGCCTGCGCGGCGTTGGGCTGACATGGTCGATGGGGACCCGTTATGCCGGCGGCGATACAGTTCCCGGCCCGTTGACCGGTGAAGGACGCCGTCTGCTTGCGGCCATGGCCGACTACAACCTGCTGCTCGATCTCAGCCATCTCTGGGAGGAGGCCGCCTACGAGGCGTTGGACCGCTATCCCGGCCCGGTGGCCGCGACGCACGCCAACCCGCGCGCTTTCGTGGATCGGCCACGGATGCTGTCCGACAGGCTGATCCGCCGGATCGCCGATTATGACGGCGTGGTCGGTGTCATCCCATTCAATCGTATGCTGGACGAGGATTGGCGTAACGGTGATGCACGCCTGCCCCTCACCCGCCTGGTCGAGGTCATTGACCACATCTGCCAGATGACCGGTGACGCGCGCTTCGTGGGCCTCGGCACCGACTTCGACGGCGGCTTTGGGCGCGATGCGACGCCGGAGGGGCTGGACTCCAGCGCGGATTTGGGCAAGCTTGGCGCGTTGTTGGCCGAGCGTGGCTACGCGGATACGGATATCACTGCAATTTTGAGCGACAACTGGTTGCGTTTACTGCGTCGGGTGCTATCCGATTTTTGAGATTGCATCGTAAATGGCTGTGGTCGATCTTCAAACTATGAAGACTGGCTCTGACTACCAGACCAAAGACTACCGGGATATTTCCAAGGGGTTGCCATCTTTTTGAACTGTGGTATTATACCGCTACACCTGCCGTGTGCGTGAAACCGATACGGGGTTTTGAGCCAACATTTTGATAAAGAGGGATCTTTTGTCCAAGAGCGATGACGCGGTAGCCCTCGGGCAAGGCTGAATCGTTCGGCAGGATCCCACCTGCGTTAGCAGGGTCAAAGCCAGCGGTACACGGCACGGCGGGGCCGGACTTATCGGCAACAAAAAGCCACGCTTTTCGCAAGCGTGGCTTTTTGTTGGGGATTTGTCGTGTATTGTTATGTAAAGTAATCTTGACTTTCCATCTCGCTTGTGTTATGCTGCGTGAAGATTCATTCGCACGCAGCAAGTGACAAGACTATTTTCTTTACCCGCCGGATTGTGGGGTAAGGGATTTCGTGCGGTGTGGTGCCACCGCCCACTATTTTGGAATTGAGGGCAGTATGTATTGGGAACGAGTCTCCGAGGAGATTTATCTCTTCACCAGTGATCGTTACGCTTTAGTCAACTCTGTGGCGGTGGTGACGCAGGAAGGCATCGTCCTGGTCGATGCGCTCCCCTTCCCGGAGGAAGTCAAACAAATCGTGCGTTTCCTTGAAGTGCGGGTAGGGGCAGACTATCACTCCGCAATTTTGACCCACCATCATATGGACCACGTCTACGGGCTGTTCGCTTTTCCGCAGACGATCGACCTGGTCGCGCATGAATTGTGCCGTAAAAAGCTATTGGAAGTCGGGCAATCGTCGCTCGATGAGGCGCGCCAGAGCGATCCCTCGTTTGCCGAAGTCACGCTCCGTATTCCGAACATCACCTTCGACACCGGTGATCTGTTATTGCGCGCGGGCAACAAACGTTTCCGCTTACTCTCGCTGCCGGGCCACACCGACGATAACATCGGCGTTTTGCTGGAAGAGGAAGAAATCCTCATCACCGGTGATGCAGTGATGGCGATTCCCATCATTGCCGATGGCGACTGGGAGCGCCAGATCGAAACGTTACAATACATCAAAAAGCTGGCCCCGGAGACCATCGTACAGGGCCACGGCGAGGTCATCCTGCGCGGCGAAATTCAAGTCGTGATGAACCGCTACATCCGCTATTTGGAGTGCGTCTACAAGAAAGCGCAAACTGCCCTGAAACAGGGACGCGACCGCAAAGAGATTTGGAATAACCCCCTGGAAGACTGTGGCCTTGAGCGCGTCCCACTCGGCATCGCCAGCCACCGTTTGCACATCGCCAACATCCTCAGCATCTACGATAAACTCAAGGCTGAGCGTTAGGACACGACCCTTGCGAAGGTTTAGGCGAACGGGATTCGCACACCTTCGCAAGGTTTTGAAGACGTGATCAATGGACACCATCCACGTGTGGCTAGAGCGTTACCTCGAAGGGCTGGAGCGCGACAATGCCTCGCCCTACACCGTCAAAAACTACCGCACCGACATCGGGCAGTTCCTCGACTACAGCGCCGAACACGGCGTCAATACCCTCGCCGGGCTGCACCGTGACTTGGTGCGCGATTACCTGGCAGAATTAGCCGAAGCCGAGTACGCGCGGGCCAGCATCGCGCGGCGCGTCTTCGAGTTGCGCGCTTTTGGCGACTATCTGGTGCGTCACAAAGCCTGGGAACAGAACCTCTTCCGCCGCATCTACGCTCCGCGCGTCCCGCGCCGTTTGCCCCGCTATCTCGCCGTCGAAGAAGTGCAGCAGTTGTTGACCGTCCCGGATAGCGCGACGCCGCAGGGGATGCGCGACCGCGCCATCCTGGAAACGCTCTACGCCTCTGGTGTGCGCGTCGCCGAGTTGGCTGCTTTGGATCTGCGCGATGCGGATTTGGACAGTGGCGAGATGCGTGTCATCGGCAAGGGAGACAAGGAGCGGCTGGTCCTGTTGGGCCGTCCGGCAGTGGCAGCATTGCGGGCGTACATCGATGTGGGGCGTCCGGCGCAGTTGGGAGATCGCCAGCCAACGAACGCGCTGTTCCTCAACCGCTTTGGGGGACGACTGTCCGTGCGCTCGGTGGACGAGATCGTGCGGCAGGCCGGCGTCCTCGCCGGCATCGACCAGACGGTGACGCCGCACCTCTTGCGGCACACCTTCGCCACGCACATGCTCGACGGCGGGGCCGACCTGCGGGTGGTGCAGGAGCTACTCGGCCACGAGAACCTGGCGACGACGCAGATTTACGCCAACGTCACCCAGAAGCGCGCCCGGGAAATCTATCTGCGGGCGCATCCGCGCGCCGCCGAAGCCGATACCAGATAACAAACTTGGGCACAGTCGAAAGACCGGCCCAAGCTTAAAACGAGCGAAATCACCTCTCTTCCCCCGTTTACCGTCTACCGTCTACTGTCTACAGTTCAACCACCAACTCCGGCTCTTCCGCATGGTGCAGCGTGATACCGTTCTCGTCGGCATCCACGCGAATGGTATCGCCGGGCTGGTATTCGCCGTTGAGCAACCGGTCGGAGAGCGGGGTTTCCACTTCCTGCTGGATGAGGCGTTTGAGCGGGCGCGCGCCGTACTCTGAATCGTACCCGTGGACGGCGAGCCATTCCTGCGCGGCCTCGCTGAGCACCAGTCCCAAGTTGTTATCCTGGATGCGTTCGCGCAGCTTGGCGATCTCCAGCATGACGATCTCACGAATATCGTCATGGCTGAGGGCGTGGAACACAATCACGCTATCCACCCGGTTGAGGAATTCCGGGCGGAACAGTTTGCGCAGCTTGTTGATGAGCTTTTGACTCATATCCTTGTAAGATTGCTCGGCGTCGGTTTCCAGGGTTTCCAACGTGAACCCTAGCTTGCTCTGCCGCATAATCTCGTCCGCGCCGATGTTCGAGGTCATAATGATGATGGTGTTGCGGAAATCGACTTTGTGGCCTTTGGCGTCACTCAACACACCCTCTTCCATGATTTGTAACAGCATGTTGAAAGCGTCAGGGTGAGCCTTTTCGATTTCGTCGAAGACGACAATAGAATAAGGTCGTCGCCGTACCGTCTCGGTCAACTGTCCGGCCTCGTCGTAGCCGATGTAGCCGGGCGGCGCGCCGACCAGCCGGGAGACGGAGTGGCGCTCCATAAATTCGGACATATCGAGCTGGATCAGCGAGTCCTCGCTGCCGAACATAAACGTCGCCAGCGCCTTAGCCAGTTCGGTTTTGCCCACGCCTGTCGGCCCCAGGAAGATAAAGGAACCGATGGGGCGTCGCGGGTCTTTCAACCCGGCGCGCGCGCGCCGCACGGCCTTGGCGATACTGTCGATGGCTTCGTCTTGCCCGACGATGTGGTGGCGAAGTTCAATCTCCATTTGCAGCAACCGCCGTGATTCCGCCTCGGCGATCTGGTTCATCGGAATGCCCGTCCACATAGCGACGATCTCGGCCATATCCTCAGGGTTGACCGTCAAGCCGTCATCCTGAACGCCCTGGAGATGCCGGAGTTCTTCCATACGGTTCTCCAGCGCCTTCTCCTCGACTTCCAACTCGGTCAGCGTGTGGTGTTTCTTCTGCGCCTCCAACTGCGCGCGCTTGAGGCGCAGGTCTTGCAGTTGTTCGAACACCTCGCGCAATTGGATGGAGATGGGGGATTTGTACATTTTGACGCGCGAGGCGCCTTCGTCCATCACGTCGATGGCCTTGTCCGGCAGAAAGCGATCCGGGACGTAGCGCGCCGACAACCGCGCTGCCGCTTCGAGGGCCGCGTCACTGATGTGCAGATTGTGGTGCAACTCGTAAGCGTGTTTGATGCCGCGTAAAATGCTGATGGTCTGTTCGACCGTCGGCTCATCCACCATGACCGGCTGGAAGCGCCGCTCCAACGCCGGGTCCGATTCGATGTGCTTGCGATACTCGTCCAACGTCGTCGCGCCGATGCATTGCAATTCGCCGCGCGCGAGCGCCGGTTTGAGAATGTTTGCGGCATCCATCGACGATCCCGCCGACCCCGCGCCCACGAGCATGTGCAGTTCGTCGATGAAGACGATGGTATTGCCGTTTCTCAACTCGTGGATGACGCGCTTCAGCCGTTCCTCAAATTGCCCCCGGTACATCGTTCCGGCGACCAGCGCACCGACGTCCAACTGCATCAGGCGCTTACCCAGGATGGGGCCGGGCACGCCGCCGGAGACGATGCGCTGCGCCAGTCCCTCGACGATGGCAGTCTTGCCGACGCCCGGCTCGCCGATCAGCGCCGGGTTGTTCTTGGTGCGGCGTGCGAGAATTTGGATGACGCGCTCGATTTCCGCGTGCCGTCCGATGACAGGATCGAGCTTGGACTCCTCCGCCAACTTGGTCAGATCGACCGCGACGTGGGCCAGCACCGAGTCCTGGGCGCGTTCCCCGCCCCGTGGGGCAGGCTTGCGCCCGGCCGGTTCGGCGGCGCGGCTGGGCGTCAGCCGTTCGACGCGGCGACGTATGGCTTCGACGGACAGGCCGGCCTGGGTGAGCACGGCGATGATGACGCCTTCGTGTTGTTGGAGCAGCGCCAGCAGGATGTGTTGCGTGTCGACGACGGCGCTTTGGTGCCGCTGCCCTTCGTCAATCGCCATTTGGATCAGGGCTTTGGTAGATTGGCGCAGCTCGGGTTCCAGGGCGGTCAGTGGGGCAGCGCTGGAAAGGCGCGCCACCGTCTGCTGCGCTTGTACGGCGCGCAGTCCCATATCGCGCAGAACTCGTCCGGCGATGCCTTCGCCTTCGAGCAACAGGCCGAGCAGGATGTGCTCCGGCCCGATCGTCGCATGGCGCATGCGCGTGGCTTCGATTTGCGCAAAGCGCAGGACTTCTTGTGCTGCTGGTGTAAATCTTTCTAGTGGATCGACCATGATTTTATCCTCAAACGTATCCGACGACTATAATACGAAACTCCACGTGCCGTGTCTCAATGGTCTCCAATCGAAACTTTATTCTCTCTCACTTCCATTATAACACAAAACTGGGTGGAAATTCTACCCAAACAAAACGCGCGAGGTCATTGACCTCGCGCGTTATGAAGAAGCTGCTTTTCCGGGATTAGCGAACGGCCTGCATAATTAGCGCCGTGAACTCTTCCCACTCTTCCGGGAAGAGGTGCAGCGTGACGTTGGACAGTTCGATGTGATACAGTTCTTCACCCTCATCAGGCTCATTGGAGACCCAGACCACGTAATTCTCGGTTTCACCCAGCGTTTGGACTTTCGGATCGTTAGCCATCGTGTTTACCTCATTTCTTATCTGTGAATTGTGAATGGAATCCCGCGCGCGCGTTGGCTATCCACCGCGGCGTGCGCGGATCAGGAACCTTGTTATGGTTAGCGGCGGCGGTCGTTATCGCGGCGGCCGCCATCGCGACGCCCGCTCTCACGATTCCCGCCATCGCGACGCCCGCCGGAACTGGAGCGCGGAGCATCCTGCGCCCGGGCCTCTTCCAGCGTCCAGCCCTCCAGCACAGCTCGGCGCGACAGCCGGAGCTTGCCGTCAGGGCTGACGTCGGTTACCATCACCATCACTTCGTCGCCCACATTGACCACATCCGTCACCTGATTGACGCGCGTATCGGACAACTGGGAGATGTGGACCATCCCGTCGGTGCCTGGCAGGATTTCCACAAACGCGCCAAAGTCGGCGACGCGCACGACCTTGCCGGTGTAGATTTTCCCGGCCTCGGCAGTTTCCATCATCGCGTTGATGTATTTCAACGCCTTCTGTGCGCCTTCGCCGCCGGGCGACCCGATGTAGACCGTGCCGTCCTCCTCCACATCGACTTTGACGCCGTACTCGGCCTGGATGGCGCGGATGTTCTTGCCGCCAGGGCCGATGAGCGCGCCGATCTTTTCGGGATCGATGCTGGTGCTGAGCATTTTGGGGGCGTAGGTCGAGAGTTCCGCGCGCGGGGCCGGGATCGCCGCTTCGATCACATCGATGATCTGCTCGCGCGCCTGCTTGGCCTGCGCGAGCGCCTCGGTGAGAATTTCACGGGTGACACCCTTGATTTTGATGTCCATTTGCAAGGCCGTGATGCCCTGGCGCGTCCCCGTGACCTTGAAATCCATATCGCCGAGGTGATCTTCCATCCCCTGGATGTCGGTGAGGACGCGGTAACGCTCACCATCGCTCACCAGGCCCATCGCAATGCCGCCGACGGGGGCTTTGATGGGCACACCGGCATCCATCAACGCCAGCGTGCTGCCGCAGGTGGAGGCCATCGAGGTGCTGCCGTTGGAGGCCATCACTTCGCTGACCACGCGGATGGTGTAGGGGAACTTCTCTTTGGACGGCAGCACGGGCACGAGCGCGCGCTCGGCGAGTGCGCCGTGGCCGATCTCGCGGCGGCGCGGCCCGCGCAGCGGGTACGCCTCGCCGGTGGAGAAGGGCGGGAAGTTGTAGTGATGGATGTAGCTCTTGGTGTCTTCGGGGAAGAGATCGTCGATTTCCTGCTCCTCGTTGGGCATCCCCAACGTGACCAGGCTGAGTACCTGCGTCTCCCCACGGGAGAAGAGGCCGCTGCCGTGCGGTCGCGGCACCAGATGCACTTCGGCATCGAGCTGGCGGATGGTGCGCTGATCGCGCCCATCGGGGCGGACGTTTTCGTCCAGGATGCGGCGGCGGACGACGGCTTTGAGCGCGTCTTCGAACGCCTCACCGATCTGCGCGGTCGTCCAGCCCTCGGTCGCGGCCTCTTCGGCCAGTTGCGTCTTGACGCCATCGCGCAGCGCATCTACAACCTCGATGCGCTCGCCCTTGAGCGGCGAGGTCGCCAGGAGATTCTGAATGTCTGCGGTGACGAGACCGGCGACGCGGGCCTTGAGGGCCTCCGGCAAGGTAAATGAGGGGTAGTCGCCTTTGGGCTTGCCCACAGTGGCACGCATCTCGTTCTGGACGGCGATGACGCCTTGCATAGACTGGTAGGCCAACTGGAGCGCCTCGACCATCAATCCCTCTTCGATCTCGTTCGCGCCGGCCTCGACCATGATGATGGCGTCGGCGCTGCCGGCGACACGCAGGTCCAGGTCACTGTTCTTCATCTGGGAGATGGTGGGATTGACAACCAGCGCGCCGTCGATGTAGCCAATGCGCACGCCGGCTACCGGTCCTTCGAAGGGGATATCGGAGATCATCAGCGCGGCAGAGGCAGCGATGATGCCCAGCGTATCGGCGTAGTTCTCCTCGCCTTGTGACAGGGAGGTGACGATGACTTGCACGTCATTGTGCATGTCTTTGGGGAACAATGGGCGTAGGGGCCGGTCGATCAGACGGCTGGTCAGGATGCCCTGTTCGGAGGGCCGTCCTTCGCGGCGGAAGAATGAGCCGGGAATACGCCCGACGGCATAGAGCCGTTCCTCGAAATCGACGCTCAGCGGGAAAAAGTCGATGCCCTCACGCGGCGTGTGGGCCATCGTAGCCGTTGCCAGCAACACCGTATCGCCGCTCTGGGCGACGACCGCGCCGCCCGCGAGCTGCGCGATCTTGCCGGTGGACAGGGTGATCGTATGATCGCCCAGCTTCGTTGTAAATGTACGTTCTTCTAACACAGTTTTCCTCCTGTTTCTATGACTCCGACCCTCCCATAGCCCGGGTGTCGAAGGCTAGAAACTGGGGGCTGTTGTACACCGCTATGCGGCGTTGCACCCCAAACCCCAATTCCCACCTTTTACACACGGTTAAGTGTTGAGCCGGATTTATCCGATAAATTTTTGATTAACCTCGCCCAGAGGTTTTTACTTCTGGGTAAGGACGACACACATTTTTGATACAGACAAACGAGTAGATGTGAATGACCATCTACTCGTTTGGCATGGTTGAGCCGTGAACCGATGCTCTATTTGCGCAGACCAAGACGTTGGATGAGATTTCGGTAGCGCTCAAGGTCCACTTTTTGCAGATAGGCCAGTTGGCGGCGGCGTTGCCCCACCATCTTCAGCAGCCCGCGCCGCGAGCTTTGATCGTGTTTGTGGACCCGCAGATGGTCGGTCAGATCGTTGATGCGGTACGTGAGCAACGCAATCTGCACTTCCGGCGAACCGGTGTCGTCTGCCGACAAAGCATATTCCTTGATAATCTCCTGCTTTTCTTCTTTCTCTAACACGCCTGTATACTCCTTAAAATTCGAGAACCAGCCGAGCGTTTCCGATTTCGTTTCGGCCAGTGGTCAATAGTGATGAGGAGTATACCATAGACAGTGTTTTTCGCAAGATGTAAGGCAAGCATTCAGCCATCAGCTTTTAGCTGTCAGCAAAGATACTCAAGTTTGGCATCCGCTGGTATAATCAAGGTAACAAATTTCTCATTTCTCATTCTCGGGAGTCTATTATGCCTGACGCAATCACGCTCAAGTTAGACGCTATGACCCACGGCGGTGAGGCCATCGGACGCCACGCGGGACGCGCGATCTTCGTGCCCTACGCTATTCCCGGCGAGCGGGTGCTGGCTGAAATTGTTGATGACCGCGGGCGTTATGCCCACGCGCGCCTGCTCGAAGTGCTTGAGCCTTCCCCGGCCCGCGTGGAGCCACCGTGCCCGTACTTCGGCCCGGCCGCCTGCGGCGGCTGCCAGTGGCAACACATCGATTACGGGGTGCAGGCGCGTATCAAAGGGTTGGTGGTGATGGACCAATTCCGGCGCGTCGGCAAATTCGACGAACCGCCGATCCTCGAGCCGATCCCTGATGAGACCGGGTGGGAGTACCGCAATCACGCGCTTTTTCATGCCGATGCTGAAGGCTGTCTGGGATTCCTCTCCGCCCGCAGCCATGAGGTCTACCCCATCGACGATTGCCTGATTCTGCACCCGTTGCTGAGCGGATTGTGGCAATCGTTGGATATGGCCTATCCGGCTTTGGAGTGGATGGAACTGCGCGCCGGAACCGCTACCGGCGATCTGATGGTAGTGCTGCAAGCGCTGGAGGAAGAGCCGCCTGCGTTGGAGGTGGACTTCCCGCTGTCGGTGGTGCAGGTGCGGCATGATGACGCCATCGCGCCGCTCATCGGCCTGGATTACATTATGGAGAGCGTTGGTGGACGCGAGTTCCGCATCTCGGCGACGAGCTTCTACCAGGTCAATTCCGCGCAGGCGGCGCAGTTGGTCGATCTGGTGCTGGAAGCGCTGGAGCCGCGCGGGTATCAAAAGGTGCTGGACGCCTACTGCGGGGTGGGGCTATTTACCGCGTTCCTGAGCGAGGAAGCCGGTCACGTGACCGGCATCGAAGCGCATCCGGCGGCGGTGGCAGACGCGCGGCACAACCTGGCAGGAGCGGATAACGTCACGATCCTGCCAGGTGTGGTGGAGGACGTGTTGCCCACGGTGGAGCAGGCACTAGACGCAGCGGTCGTCGATCCGCCGCGCACCGGCCTCGAACTGGCAGCGCTGGACGCACTCGCGGCGCACGGGCCCAAACGCATCGTCTACGTCTCGTGCGATCCGGCGACGCTGGCGCGCGATGCCCGGCGTTTGGTGAAACACGGCTATACCTTGCAATGGGTCCAGCCGGTGGATTTGTTCCCGCAGACGTATCACATCGAGAATGTGGCGCTGTTGACGCGTTGATTTTGGTTGGCCCGTGGAGGTAAGCGATGCACGTATCTCACTGCACAATTCCGGCTGCGAGTCACTCTCGTGTTCTGGCATGCCTGGTAAGAACCTTTGCGGCGCTGATATTGCTGTGTGCGCTGCTCTGGCCTGTCGTCGTGCAAGCACAGACGAGCATCGTCCACGTAGTGCAGCCTGGCGAGAACCTCTTTCGCATCTCCCTGCGCTACGGCACGACGGTCGATGCAATCATGACCGCCAACGGGCTGACCAACATCTATATCTACGTTGGGCAGGAGTTGGTCATCCCTGGCGCGTCCGGCGAACCGGCCCCGCAACCCACGCCTACGCCACCCACGGACGCTTACATCGTCCAACCGGGCGATACCTTGAGCGGCATTGCGCTGCGGCACGGCGTCACTCTGTGGGCTTTGATCAAGGCCAACGATCTGGTGGATCAGCACATCATCTACGCCGGGCAACCCTTGCTCATCCCAGGACATGGCTCGGCAGAGGTTACGCCCGATCCCGAAACAAGCAACCTCGATACCTACGTGGTACGTCCCGGCGATACCTTGATCCATATCGCGCAGCGCTTTGCGACCACGCCCGCGCATTTAGCCTATCTCAACGGGATCGCCAACCCATCCAATATCTACGCCGGACAAGTTTTGCGCCTGACGGGAACTGCCCCGCCTCCTTCAGGGGGTGGAAAGTACATCGTTGTCAATCTCTCCGAGCAGCATCTCTATGCCTACCAAGGCGATCAACTGGTCTATTCCTTGGTAGCCTCCAGCGGGGCCGCGCCGTATTACACGCGCGTGGGCGAATTCCGCGTGCAGAGCAAGATTCCCAACGCCTATGGATCCACCTGGAACATCTGGATGCCGCACTGGCTCGGCATCTACTGGGCCGGTTCAACGGAAAACGGTATCCACGCCCTGCCGGTGATGGCGAACGGGGTGACGCTCTGGGCAGGGTATCTGGGCACGCCGGTCTCCTACGGTTGCATCGTCCTGGGAACGTATGAAGCCAGCCTGCTCTACGATTGGGCGGAAATCGGCACGCCGGTGACGATTCGTTACTGAGGTAAAGGTATGTTGAGGGAGATGATGATGAAAAACATAATGCCACTATACCAGGTTGATGCGTTTACCCGCGTTCCCTTCAAAGGGAATCCTGCGGCGGTGTGTTTGCTGCCGCACGCGCTCGATGACGCGCTGATGCAGGTAATCGCCGCCGAGATGAACCTCTCCGAGACGGCATTCGTGATGCCATTGGGCGATACGCCCTGGAACGAAGCCGCACGTTTCTCGCTGCGCTGGTTTACCCCCAAGGTGGAAGTGCGCCTCTGCGGACACGCGACGCTGGGGACGGCGGCAGTCCTTTTCGGCGTGGTCGGCGTGCAGGCGACGTCCGTGACCTTCGAAACGCTCAGCGGCGACCTCATCGCCCGGCGCGTGGCGGGTGGGGCGGTGGGCTGCGAGACGATCACGCTTGATTTTCCGGCGGATACGCCCGTTCCGTGCGCGCCGCCTGCCGGGGCGCTCCAGGCGCTCGGTGTGGCTTCGGCAGAGGCGGCTGTCTACGGGACACGTGCGCATGACCTGCTCATTCAACTCGACGACGCGCAGCAGGTGCGTGCTCTGCGCCCGGACTTCCCGGCGCTGTTGGCCTGCGAGGAACTGGACGCCTATCGCGGCGTGATGGTGACGGCCGCCGGAGAAGCACCCTATGACTTCATCTCGCGCTTCTTCGCGCCGAAAGTGGGCATCAACGAGGACCCCGTCACCGGGTCGGCGCACACGCTGCTCACGCCGTATTGGACCGCGCAGTTGGGCAAGACGGAGATGCTGGCTTACCAGGCATCCGCACGCGCCGGTGAGATTGGCGTGCGGCTGGCGGAGAACGGGCGGGTGGAGCTGACGGGCGATGCGGTGGTGGTGTTCAAAGGGGAGTTGTGCATCTAAAACCCTTGACAAAGGCGTTGGTATGGCGGAAAATGGGAGAAACGACTCGAAGCGCCAGACCATAGTTGTATGTGGGAACAGCTTAAATGTCTTTTGAAATCATTGGCGAAATAACCGATATTGAGGTCATTGCTACTGGCAACACGATTCGGGACATCGCGCGTTTGAAGAAAAACTACGGTTTTGGCCGGTGGCGTAAACTCAAGGGCATTGCTATGGTACGTCTCTCGAATGGGCGAATCCGACGCGCAGAACTGCACTGGTATGAAGCGCATGGGATTGGCAAGCTAGAAATCAAGCGTAAACGTTATGTGGATTAGTGTAGAAAGACAAGAGGTTTATAACTATGTTTGCTATTTGCATCGATAATAAAGGATATCCTGCATCCTTAGAGCGGCACAAGCTCTATCGCGTTGTGGCTGATGAGGATGCGGCTGCAGATGGAGATGTGCGGATTATTGATGAAAGCGGCGAGGATTATCTTTATCCCGCTCACTATTTTGTGCTGCTTGATTTACCACAGAGTATAGATAAAGTCATCAGAGCTTCTTTCTCCAATACGCTTCAACCTCAATTGCAAACGGCCTAGCATTGAGTCCTATCGTTAGGCCAACCACGAGTACACAAATGGGGGTAAGCTCAGTGAGTGCCCATTTGTGTACTCATTTTGTATTCGTGACCAGTGGATGCGGCGAAACTACGAGAAGGTTACCATACCGGCGCTGCCGTTCACAGTGATCACTTGACCGCTGCGAATGTCCCTGGTGGCCGAACCCGTTCCCAGGACGGCGGGAATGCCGTACTCGCGGGCGACGATCGAACCGTGGCTGAGCGGTCCACCGATGTCGGTGACGACGGCTGCCGCGCGGGCAAACAATGGCGTCCAGGCCGGGGTCGTCAGCGCCGCGACCAGCACGTCGCCGGTCTTCATCTGTGCGAAGTCTTCCGGCCCGTGGACGACGCACGCGGGCGCCGTCACGCTGCCGGGACTGGCGGCGACGCCTTTGAGCGCGTTCCCCTTCATTCCCTTGCGACGTCCGGTTTTGAGCTGCATCAGGTCGAAGCCGAAGACTTTCATTTGCGGCAGCATCATCGGCGCGGTTACCTGGTGAGCCACCCGCCATTCGACCTGACGTTGCGGGATGAGGGTGGACAAGTTCTCCAACGTCTGGCCCTGATCGAGTCTGGCGGCAGCGTCTGCCACTTCGTCCTCTGTGAGCCAGACAACGTCCTCGGCTTTGACGATCATGCCCGCCGTTACAAAACGCCGGCCCAACTCGAAGAGCATCTGCCGCAGCAAAGGATAGCTCAGGCCGACCGCGGCGAGGCCGTCCTCACGCAAGGGAGCGTAACGCTGGGCGCGCGCCAGGCTTTTCTGGAAGATGCGGCGGCGCATTCCTTTCAGCCTGTTCAACATGGTTGCGGTTGCTGTCTCACGCCTGCGGGCGGATTCCTGTTGGCGCTCGCGCGGGTCGTCGCCCTGACCGCTGAGGAACAGCTTGAAGGTCTCCAGGACCGGCGCCGGATCGTCGGCGGGAATGGGCGTGCCAAAATCGAGATTGTAGATCTGGTGGCCGTAGTCCTGTAAGTAGGCTCGGAAGCGGCGTCGCCACGTGTCCCACGCATCCACATTCACGTCTGGCGGCGTCCGGCCTGCTTCGATCTGGATAACGAGGTGCGAAGTCGGGGTCTCTTGCAGGTAAGTCGCCAATCCGGTCTGTTCTTGCGTCCATTGGGCCAGATCGTACAGCGCCTTCTCGCCTTGAATGGGCAAGCTGTCGAAGCCCAGCAAGTAGGTGGGGGCATTGGGATCACTCCGCCGCTTGAGCAGTTTGTAAATCTTGGTGAATAACGCCTCGCTGATCCAGGCCGCCGGGATGACGCCGCCCACCAGCGCGCCGTAGGCGTCGATGGCGGCTTCGGCAAGTTCGCGTACCGCGTTCAGCATCTCGACGGCCGGCAACGTCAGCCACCGTTGGCTGTGCCAGTGCTCCACCGTGGCGATGTAGCGTGGGCGCCCCTCCTCTGTCCAGCGTTCGACCGCGCCGGTAAACATGCGCTTCATAATCCCGGGCGCGCCCAGCATCATCCTCAACATCGGGACGAATTTGATCGAACCGTTGTAGTAGGCGTAGTGATTGACCGTGATGATCAGCGGTTCGGGCATCATCCCCGGCCTGCCAAAAAACTGCGCCAGCAGGCCGCCCAGGCTGGTGTTGACGGCGTTGAGGCCCAGCGTGCTGAAGAGGGGCGTCAGCGGCTCGATCATCATTTCGACGATGTTGTTGCGCATGGCGGCGTAAGCGCCTTTGGGCAGCTTCCAGTTCGTCGGCGGTTCGGGTTGCACTTCGGGCAAAGCGGTGATGGGACGCGCCTGCACGATGGCGAACTCTCCATTCGCCAAAGCCCATTCGATGTCCATGGGCATCCCATACAGCGCTTCGATTTGATTGCCGAGATGGACCAGTTCAGCCGCCTGTTTGGCATCGAGGACCGGGGTGCGGCGTAGATTCGCCGGGACCGGCTGTTCCTGGACACCGCCGTTTACCCGCACTGTTTGGATGTTTTTCTCGGCGGTCTCGCGGGCGATCACGTTTCCCGAAGCCTTGTCCAGCGTGAGGGTATCCGGTGTGACCGCTCCGCCGACGATAGCCTCTCCTAACCCCCAGGAGGCGTTGATCACCATTTGGTCGCGGCGGCTGTTGACCGGATTCGCGGTGAACAGGATGCCGGACGCTTCGGCGGGGACGAGCACCTGGACGACGACAGCCAGCGCCACGTCTGCGACCGGAATATCCAGGCGCGTGCGATAGTCGATGGCCCGTGCCGTCCACAGGCTGGCCCAGCATTTGCGCGTCGCTTCCAGGACTGCCGCAGGGCCGCTCACGTTGAGGTAGGTTTCCTGCTGGCCCGCGAAGGAGGCCGTGGGGAGGTCTTCGGCGGTGGCAGACGAGCGCACGGCCACCGCGGGTGAGTGCCCCGGCAAGGCCGCGTAAGCTTGCGTGACGGCGTCGGCAATCTCGCTGGGGATGGTCGCCTCCATGAATAGGTACGTGATCGCTTGTGAAGCCGCGGCCAGCGTCTCCGGGCGAGAGACATCCACGCGCGCGATGGCGTCCGCAATGCGCGCTTGCAGGTCGTTCGCGGCGACAAAGCGCCGGTACGCCTCTGTGATTACGTGATAGCCGGTGGGGACGGAGAGGCCGGCAATCGCCAGCCGGGCGAGAGAAGCCCCTTTTCCACCGGCGACGTCCACAGTCGCGTCAGGACTGTTCAAAGGTAGGATAAATCGTGTATCCATTGGTTTTCCTCCGTTCTTATTGCTCAACTTCTGCTTGATGATCCGGAGACGGCGGGATTTGTTGCACCGAGATCAAGGCCAGATTCAGGTCCCACAGTCTGGTCAGCACACCTCGCAATGCGGCCTGATCTTTGAGCGGCCCCGTGAGCTGCGTGATTGCCGAACCGTCGGGCAGCCCCTCAGATGTGATGTCCAATCCGCTGAACCAGTCTGACCATTTGTCGCGCAGATGGCCGCGTACGACGATCTGGTAACGACTGATGGGCTGGTGATTGTGTGTCAACATCCGCGTCTCCTGTACGTTTGCTTAAAGCATACCAGAGACGCGGAGGTCTGTCACCGCCCGAAAGTATGGTTGGGGTACTGTTTTGAGACGGGAGTTTTTCACCACGGAGATACAGAGGACACGGAGAGAATCGAAAAAAACTCTGTGCTCTCTGTGTCTCTGTGGTTATTTTTGCAGGGGAATGGCGCTAAACATCGGACAACAATCCAAAATCCCGGGCGCGGGAGACGGCCTGGGTACGGCTCTTGACGCCTAGCTTGCCGAAGATATTGGCGATGTGCCCTTTGGTGGTGCTTAAGGAAATGTACAACCGGCCGGCAATCTCGTTATTGGAAAGGCCCGCCGCCAGCAGCGCCAGAACTTCTTTTTCGCGGGCGCTCAACGGTTCGATCAGGCTCTCGTCCAAATGTGTCTTGATGCCTAGCCCCAACTCGCTCAGTTCCGCAGACGTAAATCCTGCCAGAAGTTTCCCGGTGTAGGCTGGATAGAGATCTCGTTCCGCCGCAAGATACAGCAAGCGCGCCATGGATTTGCCTTCATCGAGGAACGTGCGTTGGAAGCCCTCGGCCTCGCCCAGGGTCAGCGCCTCCCCGATGGCGTCGATGGCCTGCGCTGTATGATGTTGTTGCTGCAACGCCAGTGCCTTCAAGACCAGGTACTCAATGCCCCGGCGATTGTGCCCGACCTTCAGCGCGTTGCTCAATAGAGGGTCTATGGTCTGGAGCGCTTTGTCCGGTTGTTCCAGCGCCAGGAACAGCCGGGTCAGGAGCAGATACCGTCCGTGCAGAAATTCATCAATCGCTGTGTTTGGCCCGCGACCGGCGATCACCTCCGCCACAGAGCGATCCAGCAGTCCCTGTGAACGCGCCCATTGCAGGGCCAGGTCTACGTCTCCGTGCAGAATCCAATAGCGCGCCTGCATCATATTGACCAGGTGATCATCGAACGGCGAGGCCGTCGATTCGCGTGCGTGATGGTGCGCCTGCGCGATGTAGTCCTGGGCGGCGTCCCACTCGCGTTGCGACAACTTGACCCTGGCGATGGAGAGGTAACTTATCGTCAGCCCGATCTCCGAGAATTGCCTCAGTGCCGTGACCGAATCGTGGAAATAGCGTAGGGCAGCATCCAGGTCATTCCACTCGCGGGCCAGTTCTCCCAGTCCCAACAGTGCTCGTCCGGTGTAGATGGAATTCTTCCCCAGGCGTTCATCGGCCAAGGCGATGACGTGCTGGTACTCAGCCGCGGCGATGCGCAATTGCCCCTGCGTGTAGTGCAATCCCGCCAGGCTGGAAAGGCCCAGCACGGTCAGCATGTCGGCGTTGGCGCGCACTGCCAATTCCACGACTTGCGTGAACGCCGCGATGGCCGCCGCCGTATTTCCCCGGAGTGTGTGCGCCATGCCCAGGCTATCGGCGGCCAGACTGCGGAAGAACAGGCTGTCCGCCGGTAAGCGTTGCAATGCGCTTTCGGTCAGGGTGACGGCCTCGGCGGCTTGCCCCGCCAGGATCGCCTGTAATGCGTGAAGAACGGCTGCTTCTGCCTGTACGGCCTCTGTTGCGGACAACCCGGAAAGCCGCTCCAGTATCTTGTGTGTGGAGGAATCGGGCTTCCGGTACAGCATCAAGGCCAGACCGTGAAAGACCCACAGGCGCGGATGCGCGTCTTTGCCGGCGGGCGGCAGCGCCTCCAACCAGCGCAGCAACGTTGCCGTCTCGCCGCGCGCCAGACGGTCTTCTGCCGTGTCCTCAATGAGGGCGGCGGCGCATTCAAAGCCTTCGCCCGCCAACGCGTGATCAATTGCACGCGATAGGAAACCATTTTCCTGATACCAGTGACTGGCCAGGCGGTGCAATGCCCTCATTTGGTCACTATGGGATGTGAACAGACGTTTTCTCAGCAAATCGGCGAACAGGGTGTGATAGCGATACCACGTTTGCTGTTGGTCGAGCGGGACCAGGAACAGGTTCGCTTCCATCAGATAGGCCAGCATCGCTTGCGCCCTTGTTTGACCGGTGACCGCTTCACAGAGCGGGGCAGTGAGGCTGTCCAGGATCGAAGTTTGTAGCAAAAACGCGACTACATCTTCAGGTTGCTGGGCTAGGACTTCATCGGTCAGATAGTCGGCGATGTGTTCGTGCGCGCCGGAAAATGTGTGGATGAAAGCCCCAACGTCCTTGAGATGGCGCATGGAAAGGGCCGCCAGTTGCAAGCCCGCGCCCCAGCCTTCGGTCCGTCTCTCCAGCGCCTCCAGTTGCGTCGCGCTCAGGGCGATGTCCAGCATCTCGTCAAAGAATTCGACCGACTCCTGATGGGTGAAGAGCAGGTCTTCCTGGCGGATTTCGACCAGTTGCCCCCGGGCGCGCCAGCGGGCCAGGGGCAAGGATGGGTCGGCGCGAGAGGCGATGATCACACACAAGTGCGGGGGCTGATGCTCGATGAGGAAGGCGACAAAATCGTGGATGGCCGGCGTCGTGAGCAGATGGTAGTCATCCAACACCAGCAGCAGATTGTCTGAGGTTTCAGCCAGATCGTTAATCAGCAACGTCGCCAACGTTTGCACAGAAGCCGGGCGAGGCGTCTGCACAACGGTTAGGAGGCCGGTGCCAATCTCTGGCCGAATCGTCTGCAAGGCCGCGACCAGGTAACGGACGAAGCACGCCAGATCGTCGTCGCTCTGATCCAGCGTCAACCAGGCATGCTGGATGGGCGAAGTGTTGCTTTCGTCCACGAGCGTTTGCAACCACGCGCCAAGCACCGTCGTCTTTCCGTACCCGGCCGGGGCGCACACCAGGATCAACCGGCAATTCGGCTCCAGGCCCGCGTTCAACGCGTGGAGCAGCCGCGGCCGCCGGATGTGCTGCGGATGGAGCGGCGGAACGGTCAGTTTCGTTGCTAGGAGTGGAATAGCCATTTCAAGTTGCTACACAACCTCAACGATTGATCCCCCCTCACCCTTCGTCACCTGAATCTGCGTGGGGAACGCCTCGCGCAGTTCGTCAATGTGGGTGATGACGAGGATGAGGTCGAATTCGTGCTGCACGGCTTTGACGGCCTCCACGAGCCGCTGGCGGCCCTCGGCGTCGAGGGAGCCGAAGCCCTCGTCCACGAAGAGGGAGCGCAGACGCACCCCCGCGCGCTGCGCCAGCATCCGCGAGAGCGCCACGCGGATGGCGAAGTTGACGCGAAATTGCTCTCCCCCTGAAAAGTTTTCATAAGGGCGCGTGCCCTTCTCGTCGCTGATGATGATGTCCAGCGTCTCGCGCAGGTTGCCCGTTTTGGTCTCGCGCTGCGTGTCGAAGCGGACGTGCATCCGCCCGGCGGTGAGGCTTTGGAGGATGTGGTTGGCTTCGCGTTCCAGCTCCGGCAATGTGTGCTCGATGATCATCGCCGGAATGCCGTTGACGCCGAAAGCGTCGCGCAGTTCGGTGAGCAGGCCCACGCGCGCGCCCAGTTCCTCGCGTTGGGTGCGCATGTCCTGCTGGCGGCGTTCCAACGTTTCCAACGCGGCGAGATTTTGCCGCGCCGCGCCGATGCGTTGGCGGGCGACGGCCTCTTGCTGGCGCGCTTCGTTGAGCAGGTTCTGTAGGCGGGGGGCTTCGGCCAGGGTGGGGCGCAGCGCGTCGAGCGCGGCTTCCTGCGCGGCGCGTTCGGTTTCCAACGTGTTGATGCGCCCGTGCTGTGCTTCGATTTCGAGAGCGAGCCGCTTGAGCGTCTCCGCTTCCTTTTCGATGCTGACGCGCGCCTTCTCCAACTCGCGGTAGTCGTCTTCGGCGTGGGCGAGGGCCTGGACGCGCGTTTTGACCTCCTGGTGGGCCTCGGCGTCGTAGCCGAGTTCGGCCAGTTCCGCGTGGATGTGGCTGAGTTCCGCGCGCGGGCCGGCGGCGTAATCGTCCTGTTCGATGCGCGTGTGGAGGGCGTGCGCGGCAGCCTGGGCCTGTTCCAGCGCGGGGCGCTCGGCGTCGGCGTAGGCTTCGGCGACGAGTTGCGCCTCGACCTCGGCGGCTTGCGCCTGCACCACAGCGATGCGCTCGCGGGCGACGTCGCTCTGTTCGATCTGCTGTTGCAGCCGGGCGACGGTCTGCTCTTGCCGGGGACGCGCGCGGAGCAGCCGTTCCTGTTCTTGCAGGCGCGGCTGCAGGGCGGCTTTCTCGTCCTTGAGCGTCTGGATGCGCGTATCATTGGCACGGAATTCATCGCCCATGGTCTCGCCTTCGGCCTGGATTTCGTCAAGCAGGCGCTCCTGATGTTCGGGCGTGAGGGGCTGGCGGCACAGGGGACACGCGGCTTCGGCCTCCGCCAGGGTTTCGATGCGGGTCTTGGCCTCATTCATCAGCTCGCGGAGTTGGCGGTTGCGCTCGATGAGGCGGCTGCGTTCGACTTCGCCGGTTTGCAGCGTTTCGCGGATCAGCGCCTGCTCTTCGGTGAGGGTGTCCAATTGTGCGAGTTCGGCGCGCGCGGCGTCAAGTTCGGCTTGCAGCGCCGGATCGACGGTGCGCTCGTGCAGCAGGGCGATTTGCCCGCGCAGGTCGCTGAGCGTGCGTTCCATAGCGGCGCGGTTCGCGGCGATGGTGCGCTCGATGCGCTCGATTTTCTGCTCCGCCGCGCGCAGTTGTTTGTTGAGCGCCTCGCGTTCGGCGGCGATGGCTTGCTCGCGCGCAGCTTTCTCGCTTTGCAAGCGGGCGGCCTGGCCGAGCTTCTCGCCCCAGGCGCGCTCTTCGGCGATGACGGCGTGGAGCGCCTGGTAGTTCGTCTCGATGGCGGCGGCCTGTTCGACCATGCTCGCGTAGTACGCCTGCTGGCCCTGGTGCGTTTCCTCTTGCTGTTCCAGTTGCGCCAGTCTGGCTCTTTCCTGTTGATGACGTTCGTCCAGGTCGGCGATTTGGCGGCGCAGGCCGAGCGCCTGTTCCTGCACGCGGTTGATTTCGTCCACTTGCTTCTGGATGTCGGTCAGGCGCGCCTCGGCGGTGCGGACCTGCGCTTCGGCTTCGGCGAGCAGCGTCTCGTATTCGCTGCGGCGGGCCAATTCCTGCTCGGTCTCGCTCAGGCGGCGATCCATCTCCTGGATGCGGCCCTGCGCGCCGGAAAGCCGCTTTTTGACGCGATCCTGGTACTCATCCCAGCGATCCAACCCCAAAATCGCGCCGAGCACGCGCTTGCGGTCGCCGGACGTTTGGACGGTGAATTCGTCGGCGTGGCCCTGGCGCAGGTAGGCGGAGTTGACGAAGGTATCGTAGTCCAGCCCTAGTTGGGCGATGATGCGGTTCTGCGTCTCGCGGATGCTGTCGGCGGTGAGGTTGCGCCAGCCTTCGGCGCCTTCGACCTGGAAGTCCAGGATCGAGCCGGTGGAGCGCCGTCCCTGGCGTTCGCGGCGGCGCAGGATACGGCAGCGCCGTTCGTCGCCGCCCTGGTAGGGCATACGGAAGACGAACTCGACTTCCAGCCCTTCCTCGCCGTGATAGACGAGGTCTTCGTCCCGCCCGTAAGGTGCGCGCGACCGGCCCCACACGGCCCAGGTGATCGCGTCCAGCAGCGCGGACTTGCCCGCCCCGTTCTCCCCGACCAGACTGGCGAGGTGAATCCCACGCAAGTCCAGGTCGGTCTCGCGGTGCGAGAGAAAATTGCGGAGGTGCAGTTCTTCAGGAATCATAGGGAATTAGAAATGAGAAATGAGTAATCGGTAATTGGTAATCAGGTTGTTCGCCATTTGCTACTCGATTCGCTCATCCGGCGGCGCTGCCGGGCAGAGCGCCGTGCCTTGTCCGCGCCAGGGGAGGTAGGCGATGAGATCGGTGAGGGTGTGGTCGCCGTGGATTTCGAAGCGGCGGAGAGCGTAGAGGTTGGACAGGCTTTGCTTCGGCGATCCACTCAACGTGACGGCGGCGCGGTAGCCCGCCTTCTGCGCCAGCGCGACGGTGCTGCCGGAATAGAGACCGTAGGGGTAGGCGATGCTCTCAATTGTGATATCGAGCTTCGCTTCCAGGACGGATTTCGAGCCGGAAATCTCGTAACCGGCGTCCTCCGCGCTGACGGCGAGCAGGTTGGCGTGTTTGCGGGTGTGCGAGCCGATTTCCATACCGGCGTCGCGCAATGCCTCCAACTGTTCCCACGACACATAGCGCTCGCCCGCGGTATAGCTGCTCAGGATGTAGAACGTGGCCTTCATCCCGTACTTTTGCAACAGGGGGAAGGCGACGTTGTACTGCTCGACCCAGCCGTCGTCGAAGGTGATGGCGATAGGGCGCTCAGGCAGGGTCCCTTCGCCGCGCAGTGCCGCCGCGATCTCGGCGACCGTCACCGTCTGGTAGCCGAGTCGGCGCAGCAGGGCGAGCTGGGCATCGAAGTTGGCGGTGGTAACGTTGTAGCGCGTGGTGCTGTCGCCGTCCCGTTCCAGGGACTCGCGTCCTATAAAATGGTAAAGCAGCATCGGCGCGACAATCTCGTCTTCGCGGAGGCTTAACTGTGTGTCCGACAGACATACAGAGGCTTGCAGCGCGGCATCTGCGTGTAGATAAGTGTCGAGCGCCGTCATATCAGGTGTTGGTGTGAGGGTAGGGGATGGCGTTGCCGTAGGCGCTGACGTCGGTGTTGCCGTTGGCGACGATGTGACGGTAGGAGACGGCATAAGGGTAGGTAGTGCGGTTGGCGACGGCGTTGGTGACGGCGTTGTGGTGGGAGTGGGCGTCGTCGTCGATGAAATGAAGGTTGCTGTGACTGTCGCTTCCGGTTCGGCGTGGGCATACTGTGGCGCAACAACCGGCAGTTGGCTGCCGAGGTAGATCAGCAGGGCCAGGACTGCGACGCTACAGAATGCTAGGATTTGATGTCGAGCGGATAGCATAGTTTTCGGATTAAAGATTCCCTTTGAATCCCTGGGCGACTATAAAGGACTCCCAACTTTCGTTGCGCGTGGCTGCCGGAGTGTGCACTTTGACCGGGTGGAAGGCCATTTTGACCTCGTGGAGCAGCGCGGGCAAGTCCTCACCCTCGAAGACTTTGATAACCAACTTTCCGCCGGGAACGAGCAGGTTTTTGGCGACGGTAAGCGCGGTGCGGCCCAGTTCCATGGAAAGCACGTGATCGCGCAGCTTGATGCCCGTTGTGGAGGGCGCGGCGTCGCTGAGGACAACGTGAACTCGCCCGCCGACCATGTCGATCACCTGCGCCTGCATTGCCGGATCGGTCATGTCACCTTGAAGCGTTGTGACGCCGGGGATCGGCTTAATCTCTTGCAAATCCAGGGCGATCACGCGACCACCGTTCCCCACCAGTTTCGCCGTCACCTGCGACCACGAACCGGGCGCAGCGCCCAAATCCACCACGACGTCGCCGCGCCGGATGATGCGGAACCTGTCTTGAATTTGTAACAGCTTATACGCCGACCGAGCGCGATAGCCTTCTTGCTTGGCCTTCTGGAAGTATTGTTCCTTGCGTTGCTGCTTCCGCCAATGCGACAAATTAATTCACCTCAACGGATTTAGCGGATAGAACGGATTAGAGAATAAGAATCTGCTTAATCTGCTCAATCTGCTGACAATACGGCCTGGTTGGCGCGGCGCGGGGCGCGGGGCGTGCGGAAGTCGGCGAATTGGAGGGAGAGGACTTCCGGCAGCCGCCCGATGATGCGCGTGCCCGTCTCGCGGTACTCTTCCTTGTCGATCAGGCCGCGCTCGTGGAACAGGCCTACCAATTCACCCCGGTCGAAGGGGATCACCACGTCGACACGCACCATTTCGGATTCCAGCACCTCTTCGATATGGCCGAGCAGCTTGTCCAGCCCCATACCGGTCAACGCCGAGACGGCGACGCTGTCTTCCAGATGGCACAATGCCGCGCAGGCCGCCTCCGGATCGGCGAGCCGGTCGATCTTGTTTAGCACGTTGATCATCGGGATGTCGCCCGCCGCGATCTCCTTGAGCGTGGCGTAGACAGCGCGGGCCTGCTCGAGCGCCTGCGGGTGGCTGGCGTCGATGATGTGCAGCAGCAGATCGGCTTCGATCACCTCTTCCAGCGTGGCGCGGAAGGCCGCGATCAACCCGGTGGGGAGCTTCTGGATAAAGCCGACGGTGTCGGTCAGCAGCACGATTGTCCCACCCGGCAACGTGACGCGCCGCGTGGTGGGATCGAGCGTGGCGAACAGTTGATCGGCGATGTAGATGTCAGCCCCACTGAGGGTGTTGAGCAGCGTGGATTTGCCCGCGTTAGTGTAGCCGACCAGCGCGACGGTGGGCAATCCACTGCGGCGGCGCTGGCTGCGGTAGCGAGCGCGCTGGGCGCGCACGTTTTCCAACTCGCGCTTAATCTGGCTGATGCGGTGGCGGATCACGTTGCGGTCCATTTCCAGCTTCGTCTCGCCGGGGCCGCGCACGCCGACGCCGCCGGTGTTGCCGCCCGCGCGTCCGCCGGCCTGCCGGGTGAGCGCCTGCTGCGTCCACGTTTGCGTCAGGCGCGGCAGGCGGTACTCGTACTGCGCCAGTTCCACCTGGAGCGCACCCTCGCGGGTATGCGCGTGCTGCGCGAAGATGTCGAGGATCAACCCGGTGCGGTCGAGCACCTTCACGTCCTTGCCGAAGACTTTTTCCAGTTCGCGCTGGTGACCGGGGGTCAGCTCGTTGTCGAAGACGACCACGTCGATGTTCAATTGCTGCACCGTCGCGGCGATTTCGGCGGCTTTGCCCTTGCCGATGAAGGTGGCGGCGTTGGGGCGCTCCAGCTTTTGCACCGTCTGGCCGAGCACGACCAGACCGGCGGTGTCGGCCAGACGCTCTAGCTCGCTGAGTGACTCCGCGGCGGGCCAGGCTTCGGGCTTATATTTGCCATCGGGGATGGTCTTCCATTCCACGCCCACCAGATAAGCTTTTTCCGGCGGGGCAATCGTCTCTTTAATGGATTCGCGTTCGGTCATACAACTCCTGGATTATCAAAGACTACAAAAGTCTAAGCACGCACTGCGTCTTGCAAACCTATTGTTCAACATAGATATTTGCTCAACCAGGTGCCTCGTGAGACTTTTGTAGTCTGGTATATTGTCATGATAACCGGAAATCAAAGATGGGCAAGGCGGAAAAGTTAGAAAATTCCTCAACCTATGTTAAAATGAAAGTGTTGAAACGGGGTGCCAAAAAGATGGAAAAAGTTGTCCGGGCTGACGTATGGGATGCAGCATTGTTGGCGCTGCCTCAGCCCCACATCCTGCAATCCTGGTTGTGGGGGGAACTCAAGGGGAGCCATAGTTGGACCCCCTTGCGTTTTGTCTGGCGTGCAGATGATCGCATCGTCGCGGCGGCGCAACTTTTAGTCTTGCAGCGTGGTCGTCTACGCCTGGGTTACATCCCCAAGGGGCCATTGTTGGATTGGACCAATGGTGCTCTGGCGGAGACCGTTCTAAAGCAGTTGGCTGGTTTTGCGCGGCAGCATGGATTGTTGCTGTTAAAAATCGATCCCGATGTGCGCATCGATGTAGACGAGGGAAACACGATCACCGTCCTTTTGGCGGAGTTAGGATGGCGCGCTTCTTTCGAACAGGTACAGTTCCGCAACACGATGGTGCTGGATTTGCAGCCCACGCTAGATCAACTGATGGAGGGGATGAAGCCCAAATGGCGCTACAACATCCACCTGGCTGTGCGCAAGGGTGTGACGGTGCGCGATGCTACGTTGGACGATCTCCCGCTCTTGTATGCTATGTATGCCGAGACCGCTGCGCGCGACGGCTTCGTCATTCGCGCGGAAGCCTATTACCGGGACGTATGGCAACGTTTTATGAACGCCGGGCTGGCGTGGCCGTTGATTGCCGAAGTCAAAACCACACCGGTTGCGATGGCGATGGCCCTCCATTTCGGCGCATGTGCCTGGTATATGTATGGCGCGTCGCGTGACGCGGGAAAGGGTTTTATGCCCAACCATTTGCTGCAATGGCACATCATCCGCCGTGCGAGGGAGGCCGGCTGTACCGTCTACGATCTGTGGGGCGCACCCGATGCATTGGATGTCTCCGATCCGCTATGGGGGTTGTTTCGCTTCAAGCAAGGCTTTGGGGCGACCTTCGTTCCGTATCTGGGAGCGTATGATTACACGCCGCGTATCTGGCTCTATCGACTTTACGCCTTCCTGCGCCCGCGCGCGGTGGCGTTGGCGCATCACTACCACTGGGTGCGCATCCGTCACACCTGAGGCAGCCCTCAACGGATTGAACGGAATCTAACGGATATTTTCCGTTAAAATTCGTTCAATCCGTTGAGATTAGTTTATACGAGGAGGACCTTGTGCGAATTTTAGTCACGGGTGGGGCCGGCTTTTTGGGGAGCGCGCTGGCGAATGCGTTAGCGCGCCAGGGTCACGAAGTGTTGGTGTTGGACGATCTCAGCGCCGGAGATCAAACGCGGCTGGACGCGAAGGTGTTCTTTCATCGCGGGGAGATCACCAACCGGCCCAAGCTGTGGACGCTCTTGCAGGGCGTGCAGTGCGTGTATCACCTCGCCGCGCGCGTGTTGGTGGCGGAATCGATCCTCTATCCCCGCGAGTACAACGACGTGAACGTCGGTGGCACCGTCGCGTTATTGGAAGCGATGCGTGACGTGGGTGTGCCGCGCCTGGTGTTCGCCTCGTCGGGCGCGGTCTACGGAGCGCAGGAGGCACAGCCGGTGTCCGAAACGACCACACCCAACCCGCAATCGCCCTACGCGGTGAGTAAACTCGCGGCGGAATATTACGTCCACACCATAGGTGCACTTTGGGGGACGACGACCGTGGCGCTGCGGATTTTTAACGCCTACGGCCCCGGACAGCCACTGCTGCCTTCGCATTCGCCGGTGGTCTCCCGGTTCATTTATCAGGCGTTGGGCGGCGGCTCACTGGTCATCTTCGGCAGCGGCGAGCAGACGCGCGATTTCGTCTATGTCGATGACGTGGTGCGCGCGCTCATCGCGGCAGCGACCGCGCCCGATGTGGCCCGGCGCACGATCAATATCGGCAGCGGCGAGGACACCGCGATCCAGACGTTGGCCCAACACGTGCTGGCGCTGACTGGCTCTTCTAGCAACATCATCAACAGCCCGGTGGAGAGTGGCGGTGTGACGCGCCTGCGCGCGGACGTGCGTCTGGCGCGTCAAATTCTGAGCTATGAACCCAAAGTCACATTGCAGGAAGGCCTGCGCCGCACGTTGGCCGAAGACCCGCGTTTCAAGCGGGGTAGGGATGGGTAATCGGTAATCAGGGATTGGTGAGTAGGAAGCGGGCAATACCTAATTCCTAATTACTAATTACTGATTACCAATTACCATTCACAAAGGAGGATGCTATATGTTAATCACACACGCACGCATCGCTACGCTTGGCGATGATCCACAGTTACTGGAGGATGGCGCGCTGCTCATCCGCGACGGGAAGATCGTGGCGCTGGATACGACGATGGCGCTGGCGACGCAGTACCCACACGAGGAACGCCTGGATGCCGACGGGCAGCTCGCCTTGCCTGCGATGCTATGCGGGCATACGCACTTCTACGGTGCGTTTGCGCGCGGCTGGGCCGTGCCAGGTCCGCCAGCCACGCGCTTTGGCGAGATCCTCGAACGGCTGTGGTGGCGGCTCGACAAGGGCCTCACGCTGGACGACGTTCGCTACTCCGCGCTAGTCTGTCTGGCCGACGCCGTTCGCCACGGCGCGACGACGCTCATCGATCACCACGCCAGCCCCAACGCCATCGAAGGCTCGCTCGACGTGCTGGCCGAAGCGGTGGTGCAGTCCGGCATCCGCACGTCGCTGTGCTACGAAGTGACCGACCGCGACGGCCCTGCGCGCGCAGCGGCGGGTATCGCGGAGAACGCGCGCTTCCTGCGGCGGATGCGCGCCGCACCGCACCCACAGTTGGCGGCATCGGTTGGATTGCACGCCTCGCTAACGTTGAGCGACGCGACGCTGGCCGACGCCGTTGCGGCTGCTGCCGGACTCGAAACTGGATTCCACATCCACGCGGCGGAGGGCATTGAGGATGTGGAGGACAGCCTGGCGAAATCCGGTCAGCGCGTCATCCACCGGCTGCACGACGCGGGCATCCTCGGCCCGCGCTCCATTGTCGCGCACGCCGTCCACATCGATGTAAGCGAGATGGACGTGCTGGCCGAAACCGGCACGTGGGTGACGCACCAGCCGCGCTCGAATATGAACAACGCCGTCGGCTTCGCGCAGGTGGAGGCGATGCTGGCGCGCGGTGTGCGGATTGCATTGGGTAACGACGGCTTCAGCAACAACATGGTCGCCGAGATGAAGACGGCGTATCTGGGCCACAAACTGGCACAGCGCGATCCACGGGCGATGCCCGGCGATCTCGTCTTCCGCCTGGCCTATGACGCCAACGCCGAACTGGCGCGACTCTTCTGGCCCGCGCAAACCCTGGGCGTGCTCGCGCCGGGCGCGATGGCCGATCTGATCCTCGTGGATTACAAGCCGACGACGCCGCTGAGCGCGGGCAATCTGCCGTGGCACATCCTCTTCGGTTACGAAGCCTCGGCGATCACCACCACGATCAGCGCCGGGCGTGTGCTGATGCGGGAGCGCCGCTTGCTCACGTTGGATGAGGAGGCGATCACTGCACGCTCGCGCGAATTGGCTGCGGCCCTGTGGACGCGGGTTTGAGCGATAAAACAGAACATTTATCACTTTTCTCTTGTTCATTCGTTATGTTATGCTAAAATATAGTTCGATGCGGATCGACATTCTGACGCTATTTCCAACGATGTTCTTCGGAGCGTTGCAAGAGAGCATTCTCAAGCGCGCTCAACAACGTGGCCTGCTTAACCTGGTTCTCCACCAGATCCGCGATTATGCGCTGGACCGGCATCAAATGACCGACGACGTCCCTTATGGTGGGGGCGTGGGCATGGTGATGAAGCCTGAGCCGGTTTTCCGCGCCGTGCGCACAGTGTTGGGTGGGACACAAGCGCCGGTGATTCTGTTAACCCCTCAAGGGCGGACGTTCACCCACGCAATAGCCCAGGAACTGGCCCAACATCCCCGGTTGATGCTGATTTGCGGTCATTACGAAGGTGTCGACGAGCGGGTGCGTGAGCATGTCGTCACCGACGAGCTTTCGATTGGCGATTATGTGTTGACCGGCGGCGAGTTGGCGGCGATGGTGGTGGTGGATGCCGTGGCGCGGTTCGTGCCGGGCGTGTTGGGGGCCGCGGAGAGCGCGCACGACGATTCTTACAGTGCTGGCCTCTTGGAGGGGCCGCAGTACACGCGCCCGCCGGTTTTCGAAGACGCGCAGGTGCCGGAGGTTTTGCTGTCGGGCGATCATGCCCGGATCGCGCGGTGGAAGCGGGCGATGGCTTTGCAACGGACGTTGATGCGGCGGCCTGAGCTTTTGAGGACTGCATCCCTGAGCGCCGAAGATGAGGCGGCTTTGCGGGAATTTCAACGTACTTTGGGTGAACTCGATGCGGCGAAGTGAAGTATATTTATGTAGAGCGTGTGATAAAGGTATGGCAGGTGGCCCGCCTGCGGGCGTTGTGCCGCGACTGATCTGGCGGCTGCAACAGAAAGACCTCGCCGCGTTGGGTGAGCTTTATGAGTCATATAAAGACTCTGTGTACCGCACCGCATTGGCCATCACCCGTGATGAGCACGCTGCAGAGGACATTCTGCAAGAATGTTTTGTACGTTTATATGCTTATGCTGCGTCCATTGATGCCGAGCGCCCGTTAAAACCCTGGCTTTACCGGGTGGTCGTTAACCTGTCTTACGACTGGTTTTCGAGAAAGCCGGCGTTGCAACCGCTGGATGATATTCTGGAGTGGTTGCACGGACTGCCGAGTGTTTTCCCATCCCCCGACCGTAGGGCCGAGGAACGGGAATTGCAGACCCTGGTCCGCGACATCATTGCAGAATTACCGGCGACCCATCAAGCCGTCGTCGTGCTTTTCTATCTGGAAAATCTATCCCTCGATGAAGTCGCCGAGGTGATGGACTTGCCGCTCGGGACGGTGAAGTCCCGACTTTATCACGCGCGTAAACGTTTGCGCGATGCCCTGGCGCAACGCCAGCGGCCTGTACCTGAGATGGCGTATGAATTCACGTGAGTTTGACGGCCTGTTAGACGATTTGATGCGGCAGGCCCTTTATCCTTTTGCCGAAGCCGAACCATCGTTACGGGTGTGGCGGCGGGTGTTACGCGCCGTGCGTCTGCTACGTGCGGAGTGTGCTCCATCCGCCGATTTCCTGGCGCTGATCGGTCTACCATCGCTCACCGGTCTGGTAGCGACTGTTTCCCGGTGGACAGGCTTTCTTGCGTGGATGAAGGAGTCCGAGGCGACATACGCGCCGTTATACGCGAATCGCGCTTATCATGCCGATCCAACCGGGCGCTATTCGCCGTCCCTGTTTTGGGATGTAACGTTGAGACAGATGTTTGATTTGCGTCTGGCGTCGTAGTCGCCAGACGCAGTCTGCTTAGAGATTCGTCAAACTTGACGTGCTCTATCCTTAATGGTATACTACAGCACTTTTAAAATTCAGGCTACTGGTTGAAAGCGCGCCGCGAGTTGTTTTGACGCAGGCGCAACTTATACCTAATTTGCGCGAGGTGATAGGTTTATGTCAAGTACTCCGCAGTTTTGCCCCTTACGCTCTGCATCTTTGCGCGCCTGTCCTGAGCGAACCTTCGCTTTCTTGTTTGCGCTGAGACGGTATGCCGTTTGAATCCCATAATTACGAAAGGAGGTGATGTTGGTTCCTGACGATCATAATGATAGCCAGTAATATGAACAAAAGTAGTTGATAATCCATTGTAAACTTAACTTTAGGAGGAGAAACTGATGATTACCAAGAAGTGGATGAACCTTTTGGCTGTGCTCGTACTTCTGAGTATGCTTCTCACTGCTTGCGCCGAACCGGAACAAGTGATCGTCACCGTTGAGAAGGTGGTCGAGAAAACGGTCGAGGTCCCGGTCGAGGTTGAGAAGGAAGTCGAGAAGGTCGTCGAGAAAGAGGTCGAGAAGATTGTCGAGGTCGAGGTGACGCCGGAACCGGTCGTGATTGACCGCCAGGGCGCCTGGCTGGACACCGTCATCATCATCGAAGAGCCTTCCGCCGACCAGGCTGTGACCCGGCTCGAGGTGGGTGAGCTTGATCTCTATGCTTTCGCTGTGGGTAACCCCGAAGTCGCGGCGAAAGTGGAGGCTTCCCCGAATCTGGACGGCTACAAATCGTATGGTTCCTACAACGAACTGAGCTTCAACCCCGTTGGCCCCGTTTTCGAAGGCACCGGCAAGCTCAACCCCTTCGCTGTAGCGCGCGTGCGTGAGGCGATGAACTACCTCATCGACCGCACCTACGTCACCCAGGAGATTATGGGTGGGCTAGGCGCCGCCCGCTGGACGACCTTCAACAGCGCCTCCAATGATGCTGCGCTGATGGCGGACGTGATTCGCGCGATTGAATTGAAGTACGCTTACAACCCTGAAATGGCTGCCGAAATCATCGGCGAAGAGATGGAGAAACTCGGCGCGACGATGGTCGACGGCAAGTGGCAGTACGAGGGCGCGCCGGTGGAAATCAGCATCCTCATCCGCATTGAGGATGAGCGCCGCGCTATCGGCGACTACGTCGGCAACCAGTTGGAAGACATCGGCTTTACCGTTATCCGCGACTACAAGACCGCGGCGGAAGCGTCCCCCATCTGGCTGCGCGGCAACCCCGCCGACGGCCTGTTCCACATCTACACCGGTGGCTGGATCACCACGGCAGTGCCCCGCAACCTGGCCGACAACTTTGCTTTCTTCTACACCGATATGGGACTGGCAGTGCCACTGTGGCAGGCTTATGTGAACGATCCGGAGTTCTACGAACTTTCAGATCGGCTGCAAAATAGCGATTACCGCACACTAGAAGAGCGCCGCGACATGATTGAGCGGACGCTGTGGCTGGCTATGGAAGACTCCGTCCGCGTCTGGCTGGCCGACCGGGGCGCCTTGACCCCCAAGCGCAAGGAACTCAAAGTCGCGGCGGACCTGTACGGCGCGGTGAGCGGTTCCTGGCTCTGGCCGGTGACCATTCAACGCGAGGGCGAGATTGGCGGTTCGATCACCATCGGGATGCCGAGCATCCTCACCGAGCCGTGGAACCCGCCCGACGGCAGCAACTGGATCTACGATATGATGATTATCCGCTCGACGGGTGAGGTGGCGACGATGCCCGATCCCTTCACCGGTCTGTCCCGCCCGCAGCGCCTCGAGCGCGCGGAGGTCTTCGTTGAAACCGGCACGCCCATCGTTAAGACGCTGGACTGGGTCGACTTGCAATTCGTCGATGAGATCGTTGTCCCGGACGACGCCTGGGTGGACTGGGATGCTGAGGAGCAGCGCTTCCTCACCGCCGGTGAGGTCTACACCGAGACCGAGACGGTCGTGCGCAAGAGCGTCGTCTACTACGAGCCTGATCTGTTCGACAAGAGCATGTGGCACGATGGCAGCAGCTTCTCCATCGGCGATGTGATTATGGGCATGATCCTGACCTTCGACCGGTCTAAGGAAGCCAGCCCGTACTACGACGAGGCCCAGGTACCGGCCTTCAACTCCTTTATGTCCGCCTTCCGGGGCGTGAAGATCGTCTCCGAGAACCCGCTGGTCATCGAGACCTATTCTGAAGCTTACCAACCTGATGCCGAAAATACCGTCAGCACCTGGTACCCCTACTACGCGCAAGGGCAAGGCTCCTGGCACATGATGATGCTGGGCTTGATGGCTGAGGAGAAGGGCGAGGCGGCCTTCAGCTCGGCGAAAGCCGATACGCTGGAAATCGAGCGCCTGAGCTACATCGCCGGCCCCACCATCGCTATCCTGGAAGCGCAGATGAACGAAGTCCTCGAAACTGGCGAGATCCCCTACGCACCGACCCTGGGTCAGTACGTGAGCGCCGCCGAGATCGAGACGCGCATGACTAACTATGCCGAGTGGTTCCGCCGCCGCGGTCACTTCTGGATCGGCACCGGCCCGTTCTACCTGGAGCGCGCCTTCCCTGTTGAGGGTACGGTTGTGCTGCAGCGCTTCCGCGATTACCCTGACCCGGCCGACAAGTGGACGCGCTTCGCCGAGGCCCCCATCGCTGATGTCGAGTTGGATGGCCCCGGTCGCGTGACCATCGGGCAGGAAGCGGTCTACGACCTCTTTGTCACCTTTGGCGGGAACCCCTATCCCGTCGATGACATCGATAACGTCAAGTTCCTGGTCCTCGACGCGGAGGGCAACGTAGCTCACGTTGGCCAGGCCGAAGCCGTTGAAGACGGGCTGTTCGAGATCACACTCGATGGGGAGATTACCGGCAAGCTAACAGCCGGCTCCAACCGGCTGGAGGTTGTGGTTGTCTCCAAACTCGTGGCTGTTCCGAGCACGGATTCCCTCACCTTCGTGACCGCGCCCTAAGGGCGTTTAGCGATACACTTGACCGGGGGCGGGCAGTTGCTCGCCCCCGGTTCACACCTGAGGTCAGGTCGTTTTAGCAGAGAAAGTGAGGAGCACATATGTCTGAAAATGCCCTGTCTGCGCAGCCTGCCAGTGTCCCCAAATCACAGAAGTCTGCCGCTGGTGCCCGTAATGTGGTCAAGCTCGCGCGCTATACCATCTTCAAACTAGGGTCACTGTTTATTGCAGTGGTAATCGGCATCTACTTGACGATTCTCATTGCAAATATGGGCGGCTACGTAGATCAAATTCTCAAAGGACAAATCCGCGAGCAAGTTTCCATCAGCATAGGAATGGATCCCGAAATGCGCCAGCGGCCGGTGGAGGAACGTAACCGGCTGATCGAAGAGACGATCGCCGTTGAGGAAAACCGCCTGGGATTAAATCAACCCTTTCTGATCCGCAGTTTTCGCTTTCTTCATCGCGCTTTGACGCTCAACCTGGGGCGCGCGCAGTTCATGTCTAGCGACAGCGGGTCGCGCTTGGTGAGCAACATCATCCTGGAGCGGTTGCCCTCGACGTTGCTGCTGATGGCGACATCGAACCTGTTATTATTTTTCGCCAGCGTTTTCTTTGCTCTGTACCTCTCCCGGAATTATGGTAATGTGCTGGACAAGCTGGTGGTGGGCTTCTCTCCCACTTCGGCGGTGCCGGCCTGGTTCTACGGGATTTTTCTGATTTTGCTTTTTGCCGCGGTGCTTGGCTGGTTGCCATTTGGTGGTATGGTGGCGGCGCCACCGCCGCCGCAGCTTGGCGCGCGCTTGCTCAGTATCGGGCGGCATTTGATCCTGCCGGTGTTGGCCTGGTTGATGAGCGGGTTCTTCGGCGGCGCTTATGGCTATCGTACCTTCTTCTTGATCTTCTCGATGGAGGATTACGTGGAGTTGGCCCGGGCGAAGGGCCTCTCCGACCGGGAAGTCGAGCGCCGCTATGTGTTGCGCCCGACGCTGCCCAACATTATCACTACCTTTGCCTTGCTGTTGATTGGCCTTTGGCAGGGGGCCACTATTCTGGAGACGATCTTCAACTGGCCCGGATTGGGGCGGTTGTTATACCAGGCTATCGGCCTCTTTGATACGGCGGTGATCGTTGGTTCCAACGTCATCTACGCCTATCTGCTGGCCCTGACGGTTTTCCTGTTGGACTTCATCTACGCGCTGGTGGATCCGCGCGTGCGTATTGGCAGTGGAGGCGCAAAATGAAGTGGTTACGGCAAACGCTTAAGGACATCCGGCAGTACCCTTCAGCGGTGATTGGATTGGTGTTGATTCTATCTATGGTCGCCCTGGCGCTCTACACCATCATCGCCATCCCCTACAGTGAGGCCATCCGTCTCTGGCGTGGGGGGGAAGATGTGTGGGGCGAGAACCCGCGCATTGTGCCCCCGGCGTGGACTAATTGGTTCCGCCGGGAAAAGTTGCCGGAAACCCTCGTGCTCCGGAGCGGCGATGAGGGGGTGACGAAAGAGAAGTCGATCATATCCGAAGACATGGACGACATCACGATGACGTTTACTTTCGACTATCCTTATGACGGCTTTCCGCAATCGATGAGCGTCTTTTTCACCACAAAGTATACGGCGAAAGCTCCGCATATATCACTGTCGTGGCTTACACCCGATGGCACCCGGATTCGCCTGGGAGAGATCACCGCCCGGCGTGCGGATGCTTACCGTATTGATCAGGATGATCGTCTGGTACGCCGGTTGCGCGGTGTGGAGCCGCGCATCGGTCTCTTTGCCGATCCCGAGAAGGAGACGCCCACGCCGGTCAAAGGGACCTACACGCTGGTGGTTGAAGCGACCACGTTCGAACCGAATTCCGAGGTGGATGCCAAGTTCGTGCTCTACGGGCAGGTCTATGGCCTGGCCGGCACCGACCACCGGCGACGTGACTTGAGCGTGGCGTTGCTGTGGGGCACGCCCATCGCGCTCTCGTTTGGGTTGATCGCGTCGTTGGGCACGACGATCACCACTATGATTATTTCAGCGGTGGGCGTCTGGTTTGGCGGGGTGGTGGATGGGTTGATCCAACGCATAACTGAGGTCAACATCATACTGCCCTTTTTGCCCATTCTGATTATGGTCGGGACGTTTATGTCGCGTAGCATTTGGGTGCTCTTGTTTTGGGTCATCGCGTTGAGCATCTTTGGCGGAGCGATTAAGACGTACCGGGCCACCTTCCTCCAGGTTAAGGAGGCCCCCTATATCGAGGCGGCACAGGCGTACGGAGCGAGCAACTGGCGTATCATCGTCTTCTACCTGGTGCCCCGCATCATCCCGCAGTTGCTCCCTGGCCTGGTAAGCGCCATACCCGCTTACGTATTTTTGGAGGCATCGCTGGCGCTGTTGGGCTTAGGGGACCCTGTTGTGCCGACCTGGGGTAAATTGATCGATGACGCCCGCGCGAACGGAGCGTTGTACAACGGGCAGTATTACTGGGTGCTACAGCCGGCGGTGCTGCTGATGGTAGTCGGTCTAGCCTTTGCTATGGTGGGCTTTGCGATGGATCGCATCTTCAACCCCCGCCTGAGGGAGGTATAAAGAGCCATGACTGAACAAGAGATTTTGCTCGATGTCAGGGATCTGGTTCTGCATTTCGGCGTGTCGAAAGGTGTGGTGCGCGCCGTGGATGGTGTGAATTTCCAGCTACGCCACGACGAAGCGGTAGTGGTTTTGGGCGAATCGGGATGTGGAAAAACCTCGTTGGCGAAGGCCATTTTGCGGCTGTTGCCCCGCAATGTGCATACCTATGATGGGGAAGTCTATCTCAAAGGCAAGGATGTGATGTTGTTGAGCGACGAGCAGTATCGGCGCGAGGTGCGTTGGCGGCGGATGTCGATGGTGCCACAGGCGGCGATGAATTCCCTGAACCCGGTGCTCAAGGTGGGCGATCAAGTGGCCGAACCCTCTATCGTCCACGGCGCGATGCGCAAAGAGGAAGCGATGGCGCGGGCCAGCACGATGTTCCAGCACGTAGGCGTCCCACAGGACTTTTTGCATCGCTATGCCTTTGAGTTGAGCGGTGGGATGCGCCAACGGGTCGCTATCGCGATGGCGTTGGTGACCTGGCCGGACATTGTTGTGCTGGATGAACCAACTTCGGCGTTGGATGTCTTGACCCAGGCCAATATCTTCAACGTGTTGAAAGAACTCAAGAGCGAGCTGGGTCTCAGCTTTATTCTCATCACCCACGACATTGCCACCTCCAGCGAGTTGGCGAACAGTGTAGCCGTGATGTATGCTGGCCAGATCGTGGAGCGTAGTGACGCACACCGGTTCTTCGATGCGCCCCTGCACCCCTATTCACAGAAGTTGATGGCCAGTGTGCCGCGTCTGCGCGGCGATCAGGAACCGGATTTCATCACCGGACAACCGCCGAGTTTGCTGTCGCCACCCGCCGGGTGTCGCTTTGCCGCTCGTTGTGTCAAGCGCTTTGACCGCTGTGACGAAGACCCCCCAGTGATCGAACAGAATGGGCGTTCGGTTAAATGTTGGCTGTACGCGTGAGCGAGAGGAGCGCTGTTCAATGTCCCTTCAAACGAATGTTAAGAGCCAGGATGAGATAGTGGCACAGGATGAGGTCATGGCAATGGAAGGTGGTAACACATCATCGAACGGTGTCTTGTTATCGGTCAAGGATCTGCGGGTCTGGTTCGAGTTGCGGCGTTTCGGCTTTGGGCACGCCGGCTACGTGCGAGCAGTCGATGGCGTCAGCTTCGATCTGCGCCTCGGGGGAACCATCGCTATCGTCGGCGAGAGTGGCTGTGGCAAGACCAGTCTGATGAAGACGATTCTGGGGTTGAACACCCCGACGGAAGGCACCATCACCTTTAATGGGATGTTACTCTCCGAACAGAGTGGAATGGCGTTGCGGGAATACCGCTCGCAAATTGGCTTCGTACAGCAGGACCCCTACGGTGCGCTGGCGCCTTTTATGACCATCGAGCGTATTCTGGAGGAGCCGCTTATCATTAATGGCGTGAAATCCAAGGAGGAGCGTCAATTCCGTATCCGTAAGGTGCTCGAAGAGGTCAAGATGGCGCCCATCGAAGACTTCTTGCCCAAATACCCGCACATGTTGAGCGGAGGGCAGCAGCAGCGGATTGTGATCAGCCGCGCGATGTTGCTGGACCCGAAACTGATCGTCGCGGATGAGCCGGTCTCGATGTTGGATGCCTCGGTGCGGGTGGAGATTCTCAAGCTGTTGCGCGGTCTGCAGGAAGCGCACAACCTGGCAGTGATCTACATCACGCATGACCTCTCCACTGTGCGTTATTTCTCCGAGCACGTCTTCGTGATGTACGCCGGGCAGGCGGTGGAGAAGTCGCTGATCAACGATCTGATTCGCAATCCCCTGCATCCGTACACGCACGCGCTGCTGGCCGCGACCTCCGATCCGGATGCGGACAATGCGACACGCTTCCGCGACGTGCCGCCGGGCGAGCCGCCCAGTCTGGTCAACCCCCCACCGGGTTGCCGGTTCCATCCGCGCTGCCCGCACTTTATGGAGGGGCTGTGTAATGTAGAGCAGCCGCCGCACTTCGAGCCGGAGCCGCAACATCTGGTGGCTTGCTGGCTATACAGAGGGTGAGGTAGCAATTTGGCGCCATGGAAATTGATCACAATAGGATTGGTTTTGGTCATTATAGGCGTTATAGGCCCTGTGTTGATGGTGCTGGAGCTTGTGGAGACAACTTATTGGTTGAGTCTTGTCTCTTACGGGGCCTCCACTTGCGGTTTGATTCTGGGGATGACCGGTTCGGCCTTCTATGCTCGTGAGCGTATCCGAGACAAGGAGCGAGACTAGGCCTGTTTCTTGAGGGTAAGTATTTTCTACAAGCCCCTGTGTCGCAGAGTTTGCGCGGCACAGGGGCTTGTCATTTCCGGCTACAGGCTACCGGTTACCGGCTACTACTTCCTTGACTTTTCGTCCTTTGTTCTTAACATGTAGGATATTCCCTCGTTTAAGGAAGAGATAGATGCTACGCAAAAAGTTGATCGCTATGCTTGGGGCTATCGTGGGGGCAAGTGTGCTGCTGTCCGCCTGCATCGTCCCAACCCCTGAGATAATTATCGAAACTGTGGTGGTGGAGAAGACCGTCGAGACCGTCGTCGAGAAAGTGGTCGAGGTCTTTGTCGAGAGGACCCAGGAACCGGCTGCCGATGGCCTCAAGACGTTGGTGATCTGTCAGAGTCAGGAACCTGACACGTTGTATTGGTATGGCGGTGATATGGTGGCAGCGCGACACATCCAGCACGCGGTATACGATGGCCCCATCGATAGCCGTACTTATGCCTACCAGGCCGTCATTCTCGAAAAACTGCCCAGTACCGAAGACGGTGACGCGATCATCAACGCCGTTACCGTTCAGGCCGGCGACATCGTGGTGAACGACGCCGGCGAACCCGTCGAATTGACCGAGGGCGTAAGGGTGCGCCCGCACGGCTGCTACTCGACGGAGTGCGCCGTAGCGTTCGATGGCCCGCCGATGGAAATGGATCAAATGTTTGTGACGTTCAACCTCATCGATGGTCTCAGGTGGTCGGATGGTGAACCGTTGACGGTGGACGATTCGGTCTACACTTTTGAGCTGGTCGCCGACCCATCTACCCCGGTGAGCAAGTTCACGATTGACCGTACGGCCTCTTACGAAGCTTTGGATGACAAGACTGCCGTGTGGATCAGCCTGCCTGGCTATATCGACAAGACCTACTTCACCAATTTCTGGCCCCCGTTGCCGCGGCATCTCTGGCAGGAGCAGTTAGGCTATGGCGCCGCCGACCTGCTGGATGCGGAAGAATCCTCCCGTATGCCCATCGGCTGGGGTGCGTTTGTGATCAAGGAATGGGTACCAGGCGATCACATCACCGTCGAGAAGAATCCGCTCTACCACCGCGCTGCCGAGGGACTGCCCTACGTGGATAACGTGATTTTCCGTTTTGTCTCCGATCCCAATTCCGCCCTGGCGCAATTAATCTCCGGCGAGTGTGACATCGTTACCCCGGATGCGTTGTCGGCAGACTTGACACCCTTGTTGCTCAAGCTCGAGCAGGAAAGCGTGATCAAACTCGCCAGTGTGGCCGGCGCGTCGTGGGAGCATGTGAACTTCGGGATTAGCCCCGCGTCTGGGTATGACCGTCCGGACTTCTTCAGTGATGTGCGTATGCGCCAGGCGTTCGCTTACTGCCTCGATCGCCAAGGTGTGGTGGACACCGTGTTGCACGGTCGCTCCAGCGTGATGAATTCCTATTTTCCGGCAGATCATCCCTATTACATCGCCGATCTGACCGAGTACCCTTATGATCCCGAGCAGGGGGAAGCTCTGCTTGAGGAGCTGGGGTGGGTCGATTCCAATGCCGATGGAGTGCGCGAAGCCAAAGGTGTCGATGGCATATCCGACGGAACACGGCTTGCGTTCACGTGGTTAAGCTTCACGGACGCCCTGCGCCTTCAATATATGCAAATTTGGCAGCAGAACCTGGCCGACTGCGGGTTTATGGTCACCCTGGAGAACATACCGGTGGGCCAATACTTCGCCAATGGGCCGGATGGCCCTCTGTTTGGCCGGCGCTTCGACGTTGCTTCTTTTGCCACCCGCATCGAGCCATCCTGCCGCCGCTATTTGAGCCGTGAGATTCCCGCTGCCGCTAACGATTGGAACGGGGAGAACGTTTCTGGCTTTGTTAGCCCCGAATTTGATGCCGCCTGCGGGCGCGCGCTTGGCGCTCTCCCTGGTACGGTCGACTACATCGAGGGCTATCAGGAAGCGCAGCGTATTTTCACCGAGCAACTGCCGGCGCTGCCGCTGTTCCTGCACTTCAGGCTGGCGGCAGTTCGCCCAGAGGTGAGTGGTTTTCGTATGGATGCAACCGAAACCTCCGCGATGTGGAACATTGAGGCGTTTGATACGCGATAACGGTTGTGTTTGTTGTGTGGTGGCAGCGTTGTGGAGCTGCCATCATTTTTTGAGGGGAGAAGACTGTGGAAAACGGGACACAAGTTGATAAGATTCTTGAAGTACGTGATCTGAAAACGTACTTCTATACCGACGATGGTGTGGTAAAAGCCGTCGATGGGGTGGATTTCGACGTCAGGCGTGGGGAAATTGTGGCGCTGGTGGGTGAATCCGGCTGCGGGAAGAGCGTAACCTCATTCTCGATTATGCAGTTAGTGGGGACGCCTGGAAAAATCGTGGGTGGCGAAGTGCTGTTCAACGGCCAGGATTTGTTGAAGCTCTCCGAGGCTAATATGCGTTTAATGCGCGGCGACCGGCTGTCGATGATTTTTCAGCAGCCTACATCGTGCCTGAATCCGGTGTTTCGGATTGGCGATCAGATTGCGGAAGTCTTGCAGATTCACCGGGGTATGGAGAAGAAGGAGGGATGGCAGAAAGCGGTGGATCTGCTGCGCACGGTAGGCATTCCCGAGCCGGAGAAGCGCGTCTACGCGTTTCCGCATGAGCTTTCTGGCGGTATGGCGCAGCGCGTGATGATCGCCATGGCGCTGGCCTGCGAGCCGGAACTGCTCATCGCCGATGAACCGACGACGGCGCTTGATGTGACCATCCAGGCTCAAATCCTGGACTTGATGCGCGGCCTGCAAGGCCAGTTCGGGACCTCAACCATCCTCATCACGCACGACATGGGTGTGGTGGCGGAGATGGCCTCACGCGTGTCGGTGATGTATGCGGGCCGCGTGGTCGAACAGGCGTCCGTTGAAACGCTTTTCGATAATCCGCTCCATCCGTATACCCACGGCCTGTTAGCCTCCATTCCGGTGATGGGCGTCGTGAAAGACCGGTTGGATACCATCCCCGGTGCGGTGCCCAACCTGATTGATCTGCCACCGGGCTGCAAGTTCGCACCGCGTTGCCTGGCCCGCCTCGAGCACAACCTGCAGGTTTGCACCGAGCGCGAACCCGATCTGGTCGACTACGAACCGGATCACAGCGTGCGTTGCTGGCTTTACCAGGATCAGAAGGAGAGGCTTGATGACTGAGTTACCATTGCAACCCGCTCCCGACAACACCAAGAAAGACCTGGTTGTCGTGAAAGACATGGTCAAGCATTTTCCCATCCGCGGCGGACTTTTACAGCGCGTTCAGGCGCATGTGAAAGCAGTCGATGGCGTCAGTTTCACGATCAAGCGCGGGGAAACGCTGGGCCTGGTAGGCGAGTCCGGCTGCGGCAAAACGACGGTCGGGCGCACGCTGCTGCGTTTGACCCCGCCGACCAGCGGTCAGGTTTTTTTTGAGGGACGTGATGTTTTTGCGTTGCGTGGCAAGGCGCTAAAGGACATACGCAAGGATATGCAGATTGTCTTTCAGGACCCTTACTCTTCGCTCGATCCGCGCATGCCGGTGGGTGAGAGCATCATGGAAGGGCTGCTCGTGCATGGCGTCGGGTCGCCCGCCGAGCGTTGGGAGAAGGTCATCCACCTGCTGCGTATGGTCAACCTGGAAGATTTCCACGCCAAGCGTTACCCGCACGAGTTCTCCGGCGGGCAGCGCCAGCGGATCGGCATCGCGCGCGCGCTGGCGCTAGACCCCAAGTTCATCGTCGCCGATGAACCGGTATCGGCGCTGGATGTGTCGGTGCAGGCGCAGGTGTTGAACATCCTTATGGATTTGCAAGATCAACTGGAATTGACCTATCTCTTCGTCGCGCACAACCTGAGCGTGGTGGAACACATCAGCACGCGCGTGGCGGTGATGTATCTCGGCAAGATGGCCGAATTGGCCGACCGGCACGAAATCTTCGCGCACCCCCTGCATCCATATACGCAGGCGTTGATGTCGGCCATTCCGATTGCCGATCCCCGTAAGGCCGGGTCGCGTGCCCGCATCATCCTCGAAGGCGATGTGCCTAGCCCGATCAATCCGCCCCAGGGTTGCCATTTTCACCCGCGCTGTTCGTATGCCATCCAGGATTTGTGCGATCGGGAGGAGCCGGTTTTCAAAGACTATGGTGCGGGACATCACGTTGCTTGTTGGTTGGTGGATAAAGAAGCCGGCTGACGGCCTGTGTGGAGAACTAGAAGCGGAGGGCGTATATCCCTCCGTTTTTTTGTCATTGCATTTTCAGCCTGCTTTCCAAATTGGCTAAGGCAGGGTATAATTTATTGTAGGAGGACATAAAGCGATGCGCAAACAACCTGGCTTTTTAGGCGTAGTGGTCGTGGTGGTCGCCGTGGCCGGTCTGTTGGTCTGGTGGATCGGTTCCCTGGCCAACAGCGACCAACTGTGGTTTTTGCGAGTCTTTAGCGCACAAGCGGATTGGATTGCAATTTATTGGGATGGCGACGCCTATATGTTGTTTCCCGAAGATGCGGCCTACGAAGAGGTGATGTCTGCATTTTCCGATGCCGTGGCGTATTGGGTGAGCTATGAGGGGGATGCGAGTCTGCCTGAGGATAGGCTGGAGCATTATCGCACAGCGGGGCGTTTATTGGAACTGCACTACAACAAATCGGTCCAGGTGCATACCCGGCATCTGTATCCCCGGGCGCGGCGCTTTTTTGTCCCTCTCGCGGGAACCGATGCGGAGCTGCGCCGGGTATTTGCCGGATGGGGCGACATGCCACGCGCGGCTGCGTTGAACGTGAGCGAGGCGCGGTTTGCGCGCCTGGTCACAGCGGTCGAACAGGCCGTGCCTGGTTACTAGGTGGACAATGGGCGATTGGCAAGCACGCATCCTGGTGGTCGATGACGACCCCAAAATGATCCACCTGGTCAAAGAAGTGTTGGATATGATCCCCTGCGAGACGCTGGTCGCCGTCGAGGGGGAGGGGGCGTTGGCGCTGCTACACCAGGAATTGGATAAGGGTACGCCGGTCGATGCAGTGCTGCTGGATGTGATGATGCCTGGCGAGGACGGCTTCCGCATATTGGAGCGCATGAAGGCCGATGCCCAGTTGGGGCAAACCCCCGTGATCCTCATTACCGGCCTGGACTCTATTCCATCGAAGACGCGCGGCCTCCAGATGGGGGCCGATGACTACGTCATTAAGCCGTTCGATCCCCAAGAACTGATGGCCCGTGTCGGGGTGGTGCTGCGCATCCGCCGGACCGAGCAGATGCTTCGCCGCCGCAATCAGGAATTGGCGGCGCTGGACGACATCAACCGTATGGTGTCTTCGAGTTTGGATTTGGACGAGGTGCTGGCCTCGGCGCTAGAGGGTCTGGGGCGCTTGATCGAGACGGACGCGCTGGCGCTGGTGCTCAACGATGAAGAATCCCAGGCATGGGTGGTGCGGACGGCGCGCGTGCAGTCTGAGGTCTGGCTTGAGGGCCGGGTCGTTCCCGCCGATGACCCCGTTTTACACAGCGTGGTACTCGACGACCGCTCGATATTATTCCGGGCGGTGAGCGAAGGTTTTTGGAATGAGTCGCTCGACCGCGCGCCTCTGGACATTCTCTGTGTCCCGTTGACGAAGGGCAGCGAGCGTATCGGCGCGCTGGTTGTGCTGAAGCAGACGACCGGTCTGGACGAGGAATCGATCCCTTTGGTGGAGCACCTCGCGGCGACCGTCTCGGTGGCGGTCCAGAACGCGCGGCTGTTCCAGGATTTGGAATCCTTCGCTGAAGAAGTCGAGCGTTCTCAAAATCAGCTGATCCAGGCCGAAAAGATGGCGGCGGTGGGGCGTCTGGCGGCCTCGTTGGCGCACGAGATCAACAACCCCCTTCAGGCGATTCAGAACAGTCTGCACCTGGCTTTACATCAAGGGCTGGAAGAAGAAAAGAGACGGCAGTTCCTCGAAATGGCGCAGCAAGAAGTGGCCCGCCTGGTACAGATCGTGCGCCGCATGTTGGATTTCTATCGTCCTTCATCGGCGACGCATCCTATAGATGTCAATCGCCCGGTCGAAGACGCGCTGGCGATTGCCGGCAAACGCTTGCAGCAAGCGCGCATCGAGGTGGTGTCGAGGCTTTCTCCGAATCTACCCCAAACGCGCGGCGCCCCCAATCAATTGACGCAAGTGTTTCTCAATATCATCATCAATGCGGTGGAGGCCATGCCCGATGGCGGAACATTGTGGGTGGGCAGCGCCTACCATGCCGAACGCCGCCAAATCGTGGTGGCGTTCCGCGATAGCGGCTCGGGTATTGCGCCGGAGATGCGCGAGCACATGTTCGAACCCTTTCACACCTCGAAATCGACCGGCACGGGGTTGGGATTGGCAATCAGTTACGGTATTGTCGAGCGGCATGGGGGTATGATCGAAGTGGAAAGTCCTCCGGGCGCCGGAACGACTTTTATCGTGCGTCTGCCGCAGCACTACGAGGAGGCTTGATGGACGATATTCGCATTTTGGTAGTGGATGACGAAGCAGCCGAGCGGATTACCCTCGGCGAAGTGCTCCGTCTGGAAGGCTACCATGTCACGTTGGCGGCTTCGGGCGAGCAGGCGCTCGCCATCGTGCGCCAGGAGCCGATGTTTGATCTGGCAATTCTCGACCTGCGCCTGCCAGGCATGGATGGCTTGCAGGTGTTGGATGGCATCCGTAGAATCTCTGCGGAAACCATCGTTATCCTTATTACCGGCTATGGCACCTTGGAGACGGCAGTCCAGGCGTTGCGCAAGGGCGCTTACGATTTTCTGCTCAAGCCCAGTCCTGTGGAAGAGGTGTTAGTCGCTGTGCGCCGCGCGCTTTCCGAATTGAAGGCCGGGCGTCACCGCCGCTTGCTGATCAGCCAGCTTCAGAATACGTTGCAAGCCTTAGTGGCAACAACGGATGGCCTGATGGGGGTCGAGGTTCTGTCCGAGATGGATAAAGACGACGGCGCCACCGTCGTCGGCGATATCCAGATCGACAAGGGTAAACACCAGGTCACCTATCGTGGGCAACCGGTCGAATTGACGCCGACAGAATTCCGCCTTCTGGAATGTCTGGTGGGGCGCGCGGGCGAAGTTTGTACGCCTCAAGATTTGGTGCGCTGTGCGCAAGGCTATGATACCGATGCCTGGGGTGCGCGTTCGATTGTGCGGGTTCACATCCGGCGTTTGCGGCGCAAGTTGGAACCCGATCCTGAGAATCCACGCTACATCTTGAACGTGCGCGGTGTGGGCTATCTCTTTGCCTCTTCGCCGGAGCAGGCGCTTCAGGCTGATGGATTTGCTTTGTAGTGGGTTGGTGTTAGAATTTAATGGTCGTTGATTCCTCGAGGAATCGGGAGGGCAGTCTATGGCAGACAAAGAAAATGTGGTAAAGATGCAGAAGCTACGTCGGACGGTGGATCGTTTGCGCAACATGCGGTCCAGCGGTACGCCTGCGGTCATTCGCAAGACATCCTGGTTCGCGCGGCTCAAAGTGCGTCTGGGATTAACGCCTATACCGGAAGGCGCCGAGGAATAAGATCGTCAGGCAACAGCATCGTTAGTGAAACAAAAAACAGCGCGGCCACACGCCGCGCTGTTTTTTGTGGCGTGCCTTACCACCATAACAAGAATACGTTCTGCGCTGTAGCTGACAATCTTCCATAGGTGACGACGGCGCGCACGATAATGTTCGTGCCGGAACGCCCCTCATTGACGGGCAATGAGGCGTTGACAAAACCCCGGCTATCGGTGAAGAGCGTCTGCGTGCTATCGGGAAGCACCCTATTCGTGTTCATCTCAATGAAACTAATCTCCACCCGCGCATTTTCCAAATAATCACCATTGACGTCGGTCACTAAAACAGTTACTGTTTGATTACGCCTTGTACTCATAACCGAGTAGCGGAGTGACACCGTAGCCCGCAGCCCGCGAATCTCGGGTTGAGTCGTCGGCTGGACGGTGTTGGCAATGGCATCAGAACGGCGCAATGCTTCCGGCGGCATGCGGTGGCTATACATACTGACGTAGAGTTCGCCCAGATTGCCAACAACGACGGCATTGCTGGGGTCGTTGGGCTGCCATTGCAGCTTGAGGCGTTGGAAGTACTGGACGATCTGGCCTTCCTCAAAGTACATCTCTGTGATGGGATAGCCGAAGATGTCTATGCCGCCATTTTTGTTGAAGAAATCGAGGAAAGCATAGGACACGGTATGTCCGGTCTCAGGGAAATAGACCTTGCGACGTGATCGCGGCATCGGTTCAGATACCGGAGGTTGCCGGTATTTCAACTCCTCGCCAAGCAGCCCCAATTGCACTCTGTACTGAACCGGGTTTTCAGGGTGCCATTCCATGCGTGCTTTTTGAAAGTATTGCACCAGGAATCCTTGCTCCACGAATTCCTCGGTTAGAGGATAACCAAAGATCTCTAATCCACCGTACTGGCGGAAATAGGTATAAAACTCGCCCTTTACCCAGTGGCCGGTTTCAGCAAAAAACCGTTCTGTCTCGTTTTGCGCGAGACTGGTTTGTGGCGCCAAGAACCCCACCATAACGGCAAGTAAGAGCACTGCGCTTGTAAACCGGGCGAACTGTATCGATTTCATGGCTCCTTGCCTATAATTCAACTGGAATGTCCCAATAAGGATTGGTTGCATACACTTGCGTTGTCGGACTCGACAGTAAGTCCATCTCTTATTTTACACGAAAACTGATCGTAATGCAATCCCCTTTTTTACTTTTTTGTGTTGCAGTTTTGTTGCAACACTGTTGGTTTTGCTGCTGTACTAACGAAATTCTTATACAATCAGGTCGCTAAAGATTCAGAATTTCACATTTGGGGCTTGACATAGAACAAATGTGCGATTATAATGAGTTTGGGATAACTTGGGATAACTGAAAACGTTATGCGTCAGCATGGAGGTGGATGATGAAGACGAAGAAGACGAAATTGCCCGAACGGCAAGCCAAAATGTACGCTTTCTTGAGTGACTACATCAACACGAATGGTTACCCGCCAACCGTGCGTGAAATCGGAGAAGCGTTGGATATTCCTTCGACCTCTCTGGTTTCTTACTATCTGAAGGGGCTGGAAGAGCGTGGTTTGATCGACCGCGAATCTTCAATCTCACGCGGTATCCGCCTGGTCTCGGACCCCTATCAGCCGGGTGAGTTCCCGGCCGTCAGCGGCGAGACGCTGTCGATCCCCTTCCTGGGCTATATCGTCGCCAGCGAGCCGATTCCGGTAGAGGCGCTGCCGGGCGTGGAGACGGTCGAGATCAACCGGGCGCTCTTTGGCCGGGACGTCGCCGGTCTCTTTGCCCTGCAAGTCCAGGGAAATTCGATGATCGATGCGTTGATTCACGATGGGGACACCGTCATCCTGCGCCATCAAGAGCGCGTCGAGAACGGCGAAATGGCCGCCGTCTGGCTGAACAACAACGCCGAAACGACGCTGAAAAAGGTTTACTATGAAGGCGCACGCGTGCGCTTGCAGCCCGCGAATCCCACAATGGGGCCGATTTACGTTCCGGCGGGTGACGTGCAAGTTCAAGGCAAAGTGGTAATGGTGATTCGCCAGTTGTCGAACTGACCAATACCGAGATGGTAGTAGGGCGAGCTGCCAACTCGCCCTACTGTGACCTGAAAATCACCGGCAGGTAACACTGCCACGGTTCCACGTTCAACCACAACCGGCGCTCCCACCGTTGGCCGGCGCCATCCTCCAGAATGGCATCCACGCGCACCGGCTGTTCCCAGGCTTGCGCGCGCAGCGGTACGGTGAGCAAGTGTGTTTCCCCAACGCCAAGCGCGCCTTCCCATATCGTCAAATCCCAGTCGTTTTCGATGGGCAATGTGATCGATAGCGGCGTTATGCCCGGTGTGAACCATAATCGTGTTTTCCCGGCTGTCACCGCACCCGGTCCGGTATTGTGCAGCGCGAAAGTCAATGTGACCGGCGATCCCGGACGCACAGAACTCCACTCCGGTAAAAGCCATCCACTCGCCGATAAGTCTGCACCGCTTATGTATAGCGCGGATTCGCGCGCAAACGAAAAACCCCACGTGGGTAGTCCCAGGGTGAGGGAGAGTGGGACGACCGTGGCCTGCTGGCCTGTTGCGGTGACGGTCCACGTGAGGGTGAGCGGGGAGTGCGGCTGTAACGGGCCGCTCCAGGTGATTGTCCGTGATGCGGCATCGTACTCCCATGCCTGCAGCAAGGTATCTTGGATGAGCGTCACCGAGAGCGGCAGGGTGTGCGTGATGCTCGCCGGCAGCGTCTCGGAGGCGTCGTTGTAGAGGACGAGGGTGTGCATCACGTGCTCGCCAGGCAGGGGCGATGTTGGGGTGACCGTCCAACGGCTCATTCCCAGTGGTGAGAGCCAGCCGGCTCCTTGTGCCAATACCGTGGCGCGCGCGTCGAAGGGCAGTGTTTCCAACGGGAAGGCGTAGAACAGCGTTCGCGAATCGTACACAGCTTCTGTGGCGGCGATGCTGAGTGGCTGGCCAAGTTGCCCTCTGATGACGGGTACGGCATCGGGTGTGGGTTCGATGGCATCAGCCCAATTGCGGAAAGGGAAATCCAGTTGAACCGGCCCCCACGTTCCCCCGGCAGGGTGGTCGGGAACGCCGAATGCATGCGTGGGGGCGAGATATTCACCCCAATGAAACACACCGAAGCGCCGGGCCAGGGCGCTGTCGTCGTGGTAGTAGAGAAAATCCTGCGAGGAAAGCAGCAGTCGCCCACCACCGTTCAGATAGGCCAGTAGTGCCGTCGCTTCCTGGGACAGAATCGGAGCATACCAGTCGTAGCCCGTGAACCAGATGATGAGTGGATAGCGGCGCAGTACCTCAATGCCGGGCGACCTCGCGCCTGGAATGCCCCCCAGATGTTCGGCGGTGTCCCAAATATCGAAGGGGATGGCGCGTGCGGTCAACGCGCTGATGTACCGTTCTTCCATCGGATACCAGCGGTCATCATCCACCAAAAGCACCGGCGCGGGCGTTTTGACGCTGAAGGCGCTGGCCGTCTCCGTGGACAAAAAGGGCGAGGCCGCCGTCACCGTGAGTGTGTTGCTGACATTGATCCCGGCCTCGGCAGGGATAGTGACGACCACGGTGAGGGTGATGGATTCACACGCTGAGAGAACCGTCGTGGGCGGGGTCAGCTTCGCAGGCCAGACGGCGGAATCCAGGGTGAGTGTGACGGGCGTGGTGAGACCACCGTAGCCGGTATGCCGCAAGCGCAGCGTGTGGGTGACAGGTTCGCCCGGCAGGGCGATGTGCAGTGGATTGCTCAGATGGTTGAGTTCGAGCGCGACGGTCGGAGGAGGCATCATCAGCCAATCAAGGCTGCGTGCGAGTACATCCGATCGCTGGTCGCGCGCGGCGATGGCCTCGTAACCGAAGGCGAAGAAAAGAGCGCGGTACGGCGTGCAGACCGATGTACTCACCCCACCGCCCGTACCGTCCGTGTACTGCCAAAGCAGTGCCGTCTTGTCGGGATCGCGGACCCGGACAACGTCGGGCCAGTCCTGGTTGTTCGCGCCGTCGCCGCCTTCGATGGTCACTGTGATACCGGAGAATGGCCCCAGACCAGTCAACTGGCGGACTGCTGCATCGTCTCTCACATAGCCCGCGCCGATGGTTTCCATCAGGTAGGCTTGTGAGCCGATCAGACTCCCGCCGCCGTCGTAATACCCTACGTCCTGCCCACTGAGCAGCAGCCGGCCTCCGCTTTCGAGATAGGCGTCCAGTTCCATGCCGCCCCTTACCAGTCCCGGTGAGCCTTTGGGCGATGACCAGAGGACGATGTCGTACTGCATGAGGGTGGCGCTGATGGGGGTTTCGGCCGGCGGGTGTTTGATGCGATGCTCATCGTAGGTATAGGCGAGCGCGTCGAGTGCGGCTTTCCAGTAGGTGGTTTGGCTGCTGTAGTACCACGCGCCTTCATCGACCAGCAGCAGGGTGGGGGCAGGGGCAAGGCTGAAATTGCGGGTGGTGATCTCGCCCATAACAATGCTGACCGTGGCGGTGATCACACGATAGCCCGATCCGCGCGCGACGACGGTGTAGACGCCTGCGGGTAGCTTGAGGCTATAATCGCCAGAAGCATTGACGGTTGTTTTGACCGGCGTGCCGAGGGCCTCGATGGTGACGGTGCGCGTGGGCGTGGCGTTGGTCCCTGCGACGGTGACTCGACCTTGTAAGGTGGCGGTCGGCAAGGGCAGGAGCGTGAAATCAAGCTGTTGTTGTGTGCCGGTCAAGACAGGGACATTTCGTTGCGTCGCGGGCAGGTAGCCGAAGGCCGATGCAGTTACATCGTAGATGTTGGGAGATAGGATCAAATTGTAGTTCCCGCCGGCGTCTGTGGTCGTGTGGGCCTGGTTTCCGTCTGGACTGCGCGGTAAGGCGACGAGCGCAGCGTTGGCGATGCCTTGCCGGTTCGGGCCGGCGACGTTGCCGGTGATCAGCCCGGCGTGCATGGCAGCGGCGACTGCAGCGAAAGCATCGATGCGGCCCCAACCGCTGTCGTTGTTGGGCAGGGGGAGCGCCAGGGGAATGGCTGTTTGGCCGATGAGGTCGCTGATCTGCGCGACGGAGAGCGTGGGATCGGCGGAGCGCAGCAACGCGACCAGCCCGGCGACGTGCGGCGTCGCCATCGATGTGCCGCTGCCGAGCGCGTAGACGCCACCTGGAACAGAAGAAAGGACGTTGACGCCCGGCGCAACGATGTGTGGTTTCACCTCGCCCCAGGGTGACGGCCCGCGGCTGGAGAAGTAAGCCACTTCGTCGTCGAGATCGCTGGCACCGACGGCGAAGACGCCCGGATTGCTGGCGGGTGAGCCGACGGAGCCGGACGTAGGGCCGTTGTTGCCCGCTGCGAACAAAGGCAGAATGCCTGCTGCTTGCAAGAGTGCGATATCCTCCGCAAAAACATCACGTGAGGATAGCGATGAGGACCACGAGTTGTTGACCACGTCGGGGGCTAAAGCCGGATCGCCGCCGGGCGCCAGCAGCCATTGGAATCCCGCGTGAATCCAGGAATCGTAGCCATATCCTGCCCCGCTGAGGACCTTGACGCCGATCCACTGTGCTCCCGGCGCGACGCCGATACTACCCGCGCCTAATGCCGTCCCGGCGACGTGCGTGCCGTGCCCGTAATCGTCGTAGGGATAGAGGCCCGCGTTAACGGCATCGAACCATGAGGATGTGTGATCGAAGAGGCCGTGATTTAGGTTGCCCCGGTAGTTGCTGCTCAGGGCCGGGTGGAGCATATCCACGCCGGTATCCATGATCGCCACCACCGCGCCGGTGCCGGAGATGCCCAGCGTGGTCCACACTTCGGGGGCGCGGATTTGCGCCAATCCCCAGGTTGTTGTTGAGGTGACTGCGCTCTCTGGGCCGAGAGTTTGTTCGGGGGTGATGTATTGCTCGTAGTGATCCAGGCGGATTTCCGCCACATCCGGCGACGCGATCAGCCGGCGCACGAAATCGGGGTGGGCCGTCAACGCTGTGGCACGGATGCTCCACAAATCCTGCCGCGCCAGCACCTTGCCCTGGCGTTGCGCTTCGGCGAGCAAGGCTGCCAATGGTGCCAGGGCGCTGGCAAAGTCACCTTGCAGCGTTCCGACCAGCATCACGCGGGAAATCGCGCTCGCCGTTTCTGCCGCCGGTAGGCCCACGCTCGCTTCCGTTGGGTGCAGCTTCACGATGACGTGCAGCGGTACCTCTGGGTCTGCGTCCAACGCGCGCAGCACATCGGGTTCGACGATGGGGGGAGCGGCTGCCGTATTGGCGGCGCTGTGTACTGCCGGTGCAGCCGGCCAAAGTGAAAAGAGGATTGTCAGGACGATGGTCATCCGCACTAGTTTTCGCATAGTAAAACTCCTTACGCCAACGTTAAAAAGGCCCAAATTTGAGGTCCAGACGCCAAATTCAAAAGGATAATTGTCATCCAAGTCTGTCTTCGCATAGTAAAATATTGCGGTTTGCAATTCAAGCCCCAAAGTTCGAAACCTGATCCAAAATCGCGTGGGGGTATTATACCGTCCTCGAAAAAACTTGCTTACGGTACAATCGGCCAGAACTTGTGTTCTATTTACATTTTATAGATATATATTATAATAATCATATAAATAGAAATAATATAGTGGCTCGACCAGATTAAACCGCTGGATCGGGTAGATCAAAGCAGGTCGTGTCGATTTAGTCTCTATCCGGAAATTGTGCTTTTGAGCGTTTCTGGTGCGTCGACGGCGAATTCTCGGATAGGTTGTTACTACGGAGGTTGAGATGCGTAAATTTGCGATTGCAACGCTGGTAATAACGTCGTTGTTTGTGGCAACTTTTGCTGTGATTGGAGTCGTACTCGGCCAAACGCCGCTGGGGCCGATTGTACTCAGTCGGGAAACACAGAACGAAAGTACGCGCGAAATCGTTGCGCCTGAGGCAATCGCGGCCCCACAACAGCCCGCCATCGGTTTCATCGATTCACCCAGCGCCACGTGCTACATACCGGATCCCGGCCAGGATAGCTGTTACGTCAACTGGTACTATTTATCGGTCGGTGCGAGTCCAAATTATATGCTCACGATGACGGTAACCTTGAATGACATCGGCCCGGTGGCCCATACGCAGGGCTTCTTCCAAACGTCGATGTACATCCCTTACAATATGCTTGGACAGGGCATCAAGGTTCCCTGTGGCAGCCTCGGCGCGGGCGGCAATCCGCAGTTGGGCAATGCCTATGCCTATACCATCCGGGCGAGGGATTCGGCAGGACTCAGCTCGGCCAACTATGGGACAGTTTACTGCCCTGCTTCTAATCCCTAGAGGCTACTATATGTCACGCAAATGGCTTAGTCTGGCAATGGTCGCATTAACCGTGACCGCGTTGGCCGTCGTCGTGAATGTGCTGGCGGCGCGCGCGGCCAAAGCCCTAACGCCCATTGTGGTCGTTGAAGAAACCGCCGAGGCTCGCCGGGAGATCCAGTCGGATATCGCATCCCCCGCGATTTCCTTCATCGACAGTCCATCGGCAACCTGTTATCGGGCCAGCGTGGGAACCTGTTACATCGGGTGGAGTTATCTGTCAGTGTCCGCCAGCACATCGCAATACATCATCAGCATGACGGTGAGCATAGACGATCGTATACGGGCTTACCATTCCGGCTTTTTCCAGACCTCAATGTATATCCCCGGCGACATGCTCGGGTCTGGCTTCAAAGTCGCGTGCGGTTGGCCCGGGGCAAGCGGTGTGCCGGGACTAGGATATACGCATAATTACGTTATCCGCGCCGCCGAAACTGGCGGGTTGAAGTCCGCCAACTATGGCACCGTGACCTGTCCGGCGGATAAAGGGGTAGTCTTCTTGCCTTTCGTTACGAGACACTGACCGCAGCGATAACCTCAGAGAATCGAATGAGCAAGCCCTTGATCAGGCGGTTCCTCCCCTGAAAACAACCACCAATCTTCTTGCGTGGACCGCGTCCTGCAATTTCCGGTACTTCGGGAAAATTTGCTTCGCTTCCAACTTGGACTAGAATGAGAGTACAGATGTGGATGGAGGCGGGGGATGATCGAAGTCACCGACTTGACCAAAACGTTCGTGACCACGGAAAAGCAGCCGGGCTTGCGGGGCAGCCTGAGATCGCTGGTGCGCCCGGAGCGGCGCGAGGTGCAGGCGGTGAAAGGGATCACGTTCACGGTGGAGGATGGCGAGCGGTTGGCCTTCATCGGACCGAACGGGGCGGGCAAGTCCACGACGATCAAGATGCTTACCGGCATCCTTTATCCCAGCACCGGGACGGCGCGCGTGTTGGGGAAGACGCCGTGGAAGGAGCGCCAAAAGCTCGCTTACGAAATCGGCACGGTCTTCGGGCAGAAGTCGCAGTTGTGGTATCACCTGCCTCCTGCGGATTCCTTCGATTTGCTGGCGCGTATCTACGAACTGGACAAGGCCCCCTACCAGGAGCGCCGCGCCTATCTGGTGGGCCTCTTCGAGCTGGACGCCTATCTCCACACGCCGGTGCGCAAACTCTCCCTGGGCGAGCGCATGCGTTGCGAAATCGCGGCGTCGCTACTGCACCGTCCGCGCGTCCTCTTCCTGGACGAGCCGACGATCGGCCTCGATGTGGTCGTCAAGCAGCGCATCCGCGACCTGATTCTCGAACTGAACCAGCGCGAGGGTGTGACGATCTTCCTCACGTCGCATGATGCCGGGGATGTGGAGGTGCTATGCCAGCGGGCAATGGTCATCAACCACGGCGAGGTCATCTACGATGGGCGCGTCAATGACTTGAAGCACAATTACCTGCGCACTAAAACCGTCTCACTCAAGTTGGGCGAGCCGTGGGATGGTTTCACCGCCGCCGGCGTCCGGGTCCTTAAGCACAAAGAATACGGCGTCAAGCTGGAAGTGGATACATCCGTGGCCTCGATCGACGCGGTAATGGCCCAACTGCTGAGCCGTTACGCGATTGTGGACATCAACGTCGATAACCCGCCGATGGAGCAGATTATCGCACAGATTTACCAGGTGGAAGGTCATCATGGGTGTGGGGCTGAAGACATGTCAACGGATTGAATGGATTCAAACGGATTTCTTCTCTTCAATCCGTTAAAATCCGTTCAATCCGTTGACACAAAAGGGGGATCAGTGGGCGTATTACGGGCAGTTCCGCGTTACGGGTTTGTGGCGCGCATCGCGGCGCGGCAGCAGTGGATCTATCGCGGCGAGTTGTGGATGCGCTCGATTGCGATGGTGCTCTTCATGGGCGTGTTTATGGCGCTGTGGAGCACGGCTTTTCGCGTCAGTGGGCAGGGTGAGTTGGCGGGCTACTCGTTGGTGGAGATTGTCTGGTATCTGGCGATGACGGAGACGATCACGCTCTCGACCTCGCGGGTGTTCGTGGACATCGGCGACGCGGTCAAATCCGGCGACCTGGCCTACACGCTGACGCGGCCCGTGAGCTATCCCTTCTTCCAGGTGGCGCAGTCGCTCGGCAACAGCCTGCCGCGTTTGGGGTTGAACCTGCTGACGGCGTCGGCGGTGGTGGCGCTTGGGGTAGGGCTGGGCGCGGGCAGTCTGCCGGGGATCGCGGCCTTTGTGGTGACGGCGATGCTTGCCCTGCTGCTCGACGCGCTGATTGCCGTCTTGATCGGTTTATCGGCCTTCTGGATCGAGGAGGTGATGCCGATCTTCTGGATTTACCAAAAGCTGTTGTTCACGATTGGCGGGTTGTTCCTGCCGTTGGAGATGCTCCCCGCGTGGCTGCGGCGGATTTCGCTGTGGTTGCCCTTCCGCTACGTGGCGAACGTCCCCGCGCGCGTCTTTGTTGCCTTTGAGTGGCGCGAAGTACTCGGCGCAGCGGCGGGCCAAATCGCCTACATCGCCGTGCTCACCGTCGTCGTACTCCTCGTCTGGCGGGTGGCCCAGCGGCGCATGGTGGTCCACGGTGGATGAGCCAGGAAGCAGGATACAAGAGGCAGGAAAGAGGCTGATGGCTGACTGCTGAAAGCTGATAGCTAAAATGAAGACATTCCGTTTGGTAGCCGGTTATTTGCGCCACAACTTGATGTCGGCGATGGCGTATCGGGGGGCGTTTGCGTTGCAGGTGTTCGGGATGCTGCTCAACGATGTGATGCTGTTGTTCTTCTGGGCGATTCTGTTCAGCCACTTCCCGGCGCTGCAAGGCTGGACGTTGCGCGATGTGGTGACGTTGTATGCCATTGTCGCGTTCGGGTTCGGCCTGGCGACGGTGGTGTGCGGCAACAGCGGGCGTGTGGCGCACGTCATCGCCAGCGGCGACCTCGACTACTACCTGGCGTTGCCCGCCGATCCGTTGGTGCATTTGCTCGTCTCGCGGACGTCGCTGCCCTCCTGGGGGGATGCGCTGTTCGGCCTAGTTGTCTATCTAATCGCTGCGCCGGAGCGATGGACGACGTTGCCGCTGTTTCTGCTGCTCGGCGTGCTGTCCGCCTTGATCTTCGTCGCGTTTAGCGTGATCGCGGGGGCGCTGGCTTTCTGGATCGGACAATCGCAGAATCTGGCGATGCAGTTGCAAAACGCGATGCTCACGTTTGGCCTGTATCCGGTGGATATTTTCCCCGGTTTGGTGCGCGTGCTGCTGTACACGTTGATCCCGGCGGCCTTCGTCGGTTCGATTCCGGCGATGTTGCTCGTCGAGTTCGATTGGGGGCGGTTGGCGGGACTGTTCCTGGTCACGGTGGCGTTCTTGCTCGTCGCGCGCGGCGTCTTCGCGCTGGGACTGCGCCGTTACGAATCCGGCAACCTCGTCACCACGCGCGGCTGAGAATTGAGGCCACAGAGAACACAGAGTTCTCAGAGTGTGTATTGTTCGCAGCGCCTTTCTCTGTGATCTCGGTGGCTATTCCGGAAGGAGGGATAAGATGGTGATAGATGTCCATGCGGGGCAGAGTTTTCCGCTGGGGGCGACGGTGTACCCGTGGGGGGTGAATTTCTCCGTTTTCTCCAAGAACTGCGACGCGGTGGAGCTGTTGCTCTTCGATGACGTGGATGCCGCCCGGCCTTCCCACGTCATTCACCTCGATCCCCAAAAGAACCGCACGTTCTATTACTGGCACGCCTTCGTGCGTGGGATTGGCGCTGGGCAATTGTACGGCTATCGCGTCCACGGGTCGTTTGCGCCGGAGGAGGGCCTGCGCTTCGATGGGACGAAGGTGCTGCTCGATCCGTATACCCGCGCGGTAGCGATGGGCGCGCGCTACGACCGCGAGGCGGCCAAGCGGCGCGGCGACAACACCGCGCACGCGCTGAAGAGCGTCGTTGTCGATACGCGCGCCTATGATTGGGAGGGCGACTGGCCGCTGGCGCATCCCTATTCGAGCACCGTCATCTACGAGATGCACGTGGGCGGGTTCACCAAACATCCCAGTTCGGGCGTTGCGCCGGAGAAGCGCGGGACGTATGCCGGCGTGATCGAGAAAATTCCCTATCTCCAATCACTCGGCGTCACCGCTGTGGAACTGCTGCCGGTGCAGCAATTCGATCCACAGGATGCGCCCAGGGGTTTGAGCAACTACTGGGGATACAGCCCGATCGCGTTTTTTGCCCCGCACCAGGGCTACTGCCACAATTGCGATCCGTCGGGGCCGGTGGATGCCTTCCGTGATATGGTGAAGGCGCTACACAAGGCGAACATTGAGGTGATCCTGGATGTTGTCTTCAATCACACCGCCGAGAACGACCACACCGGGCCGACGTTGTCGCTCCGCGGGCTGGAGAATCGCGCCTATTACTTGCTCCAGGAGAACCAGGCCCGCTACGCCGATTACAGCGGCACCGGCAACGCGATCAACGCCAACAACTCGATAGTGCGCCGGATGATCATCGACTGTTTGCGTTACTGGGTCGCCGAGATGCACGTGGATGGCTTTCGCTTCGACCTGGCCTCGGTGATGGCGCGTGACAAGCGCGGCCGTTTGCTCGAAGACCCGCCGATTTTGTGGGAGATCGAGTCCGACCCGGTGCTCGCGGGCACGAAGATCATCGCCGAAGCATGGGACGCGGCGGGGCTGTACCAGCTTGGTTCGTTCATCGGCCATCGTTGGGCGGAGTGGAATGGCCAATTTCGCGACGACGTGCGCCGCTTCGTCAAGGGCGATCAAGAGACGGTGGAGCGATTGGCCGCGCGCATCGCCGGCAGCCCCGACCTTTTCCCGCAGGAAGACCGCGAGCCGAACCGCAGCATCAACTTCGTCACGTGCCACGACGGGTTCACGCTCAACGACCTGGTCTCCTACAATAAGAAGCACAACGCCGCGAACCTCGAATACGACCTTGACGGGACCGATGCCAACTACAGTTGGAACTGCGGCGTCGAAGGGCCGTCGCTCGATCCGGCGATCCAGGCGTTACGCTTGCGGCAGATCAAGAACTTCATCACGATTCTGTTCTTCTCGCAGGGGACGCCGATGCTGTTGATGGGCGACGAGGTGCGGCGGACGCAGCGCGGCAACAACAACGCTTACGCCCAGGATAGCGAGATCAGTTGGTTCGACTGGCGTGGGGTGGAACAACATGCTGAGGTGTTGCGCTTTGTGCGTAACGTCATCGCCTTCACGCAACGGCTGGCGATTCTGCGCGAAGAGCGTTTCTTGACGGAGAACGCCGGGAGCAGAGCGCCGTCGATTGCGTGGCACGGCGTGCAGTTGTACGCGCCGGACTGGGCGCAACACTCCCACAGCCTGGCCTTCGAATTGTATCACCCAGACACGTACGAGCACCTGCACGTGATGCTCAACGCCTACTGGGAACCGCTCACCTTCACGCTGCCCGCGCCGCGCAACGGCCTGCACTGGCGACGCATCATCGACACTAACTTGCCCACGCCGGATGATTTTTGCACGCCGGATGTTGCGCCACCGATTGAGGACGGGCAGTATACCGTGATGCCACGTTCCGTGGTGGTGTTAGCGGGGTGTGAATCTTGAATCACGAGTTTAGAAAGGTACATAGCCGTGTCGTGGTCTAAACGCCAATAATTTTTGACATGTCACCGAAGCCGGTTTATACTTATAGTGAATCGAATGGAGGTGGAATGATGCTTGACGAAGAGGCTTTACAGCAAGCTGTAGAACGTATCGTTGCTGTTGCGCAGCCTAGCCGCGTCATTCTCTTTGGTTCCTATGGGCGCGGCGACGCCGATGCAGGCTCTGACGTAGACCTGATGGTCATCAAACCGAAGGTGGAAAACGAATATCAAGAGATGATTCGCTTGCGCCAGGCTGTGGGCAACCTCGGTGTAGGGGTAGATGTGCTCGTCTATTCAGAGGCGAAAATAGACGAACGTAAGAACTGGTGTACCAGCCCCATCTATTGGGCGCTGCGGGAAGGGAGAACGCTCTATGCTACACCATAACCCTCAACCGATCACACCAGAAGCACAGGCGCTTTTAAGAGTTGCGGAACAAGATTGGAAGACGGTTGAGTTATTAGCGCAGCATACTGATGCTCCTGTTTCCAGTTTATGTTTCCATGCGCAACAATATCTCGAGAAAGTGATGAAGGCGGTGTTGGTTTCCAATGCCGTGATTTTTCGACGCACGCATGATCTGGAAGTGTTAGCTGCACTACTGGCAGAAAAAGAAATCACGTTGCCGTTGTCTATAGATCAGCTAAAGCAACTGAATCCATTTGCAGTAACTCTTCGTTATGGAGAGGTAGATTTCCCACTACTTGATGTGCCTAAGGTGTTGGAAATGATGCATAATGCTCGTGTGTGGGTAGAAAAGCATATTGGATACCAACCTTGAGTTACGCATCTTCCCTCGACAGGATACTGGCTATCCGGTCGAGATCACCCTGGGACGCCACCAGGTCTTCCCGCGCGGCTATCTCGCGGCGGAGTTAGCCGGCTGGACGTCCAGCGGCGATCCCGTTGCGGATGGATTGGCGCTGCGTGAGTTGCTCCTGGCCGACGCCGCTGTGCGTGAGGCGTGGATCGAGGCGCGCGGACAGACCCCGCAGCGCCGCATTCGTTTGTGGATCGACGCGGGCGCGGCGGAACTGCACACCTTGCCGTGGGAACTGCTGCAAGACGAAGGCAAAGTCCTCTCCGCCAGCAACGACACGCCCTTCTCTCGTTTTTTGCCGGTGAAGTTGCCTTGGCGCGGTGCATTGGAAGGCCGTACTATTCGTGTGCTGGCGGCGATTGCCAACCCCGACGATCTCGAGGCGCACGGGCTGCCGGCGCTCGACGTGGAGCAAGAACGCGCGACGTTGGATGCCGTGACGGGGAACGCGGGCGCCGGCGGTTACACCCTCGACGTGACCTATCTCGAACCGCCGGTCACGCTGGAACGGCTGGAAGCGGCGATGCGCGAAGGCCTGGAAGCGCAAGCGCCTTATGCTGCCTTGCATTTCGTCGGCCACGGGGCGTACAATGCGCGCCGCGAACAGGCGGTGCTCTATCTTGAAGACGACACGGGCCACGCTCACCTCGTCACAGATGACGCGCTGGTCTCGATGCTGGCCCGGCAGGACGCGCGCCCGCAGTTGGTGTTCCTCGCGGCGTGCCAGAGCGCGACCCGCAGCACCGCCGACGCGTTCCTTGGTCTGGGGCCGAAGCTCGTCGCCGTGGGCGTCCCCGCCGTCGTAGCGATGCAGGACTTCGTCAGCATCGAGTCGGCGAGCAAGCTCAATGGCGTATTCTACGGGCGGCTCGCGCAGCACGGGCAGGTGGATCGCGCTCTCAACGAAGCGCGCGGCACGCTGCTGACCGCCGGGCGGCCCGACGCCGCTGTGCCGGTGTTGCTCACCCGGCTGGAATCCGGCCAACTCTGGGGCGCCGAAGCCGACGCGCGCGGCGAGATGCTCGGCGACCGCAACCCGCGCATCTTTTGGACCGGGCTGGTCAAGAATATCCAAACCGGCAAGTGTACGCCCATCATCGGGCCGCGCGCGCGGGCGCAATGGCTGCCCGACCCCACCGACATCGCCCGCGCCTGGGCCGCCGACTACGGCTATCCCTTTGCGGATAAAACCAACCCGGTCGGCCTGGCTCAATATATGGCGATCAGCCAGGGCGAGGATTTCCCGCGCTATGAGCTGCTGGAAGCGATGCAGAAACTATTCGAGCCGCACGTGCCCGAACCGTTGCGTGCTGGACTACGCTACGACGGTCTGGCCGAGCTGGTCGAAATACTCGGCTGGAAGACTTTGACCGCGGGTAGTCCCCACGACGTCCATGCGGTGCTGGCGAGTATGGATTTACCCCTTTACCTGACGACCAATCCCGACAATTTTATGGCCGAGGCGTTGAAAGCGCAGGGCAAAAACCCGGTGCGCGAGATTTGTCGCTGGAACAATGCGCTCGATGGGCTGCCCTCGATCTTCGACGACGATCCCAACTATACGCCGACACCCGAGCGCCCGCTGGTCTACCACCTGTTCGGCAATGAGCAGGAAATCGCCTCGATCGTACTCACCGAAGACGCCCACTTGGAATTCACCACCAACATCGCGGCGGATATGAACCGCATCCACCCCTGCATCTGGGCGGCGCTGGCGAACAGCTCGCTGATGTTCTTGGGCTACCGGCTCAACGACTGGGGCTTCCGCGTGCTGCTGCGCGGTCTGATCGCGCCGCAACAACAGCGCCGCCGCTTCAAGCACGTCGGCGTGCAGCTCGAGCCGGACGACGTGCACGATGACGATCTGCCCGCCGTCCACGAATTTATGCGCAGTTATTTTCAGGGGAACGAGATCAACGTCTACGTGGGGACGGTGTTGCAGTTTATCGCGGAACTGCGGGAATATTGGGAGGCGGCGAACCGTTGAAGCACAACCCTTACGTCGGCCCGCGCCCTTACGAACGCGCGGATCAAGGCAAATTCTACGGTCGCAACCGCGAGGCGCGCGACTTGCTCGCGCTGCTGCTCGCCGAACGTACCGTCCTCTTCTACGCCAAATCCGGCGCGGGGAAAACCTCGTTGCTCAACGCCCAGGTGATCCCGGCGTTGGAAAAAGAAGGCTTCCACGTGTTGCCCGTCGCGCGCGTCAGCAGCGATCCGCCGCCCGGCGTTGGACAGGATGCCGTGGGCAACGCTTTCGTGTGCAGCGTGCTGATGTCGCTGGCGGGCGAGACTGTGACGCCGGAACGCTTGCACGGTCATACGTTGACCTCGTTCCTGCAGGCGCTCTACCAACAATCTGACATCGAAGGCGAAGAGGACGCGCCGTTCCTGCTCATCGTCGACCAGTTCGAGGAGCTGTTCACCACCCACCGCGACCGTTGGCAGGACGCCGAGGGCTTCTTTATCCAGGTGCGCGAAGCGCTGTGCGCGTTGCCCGGTATGGGCGTCCTCTTTGCGATGCGCGAGGATTACCTGGCGGAACTCGACCCCTACGTGGCGCTGTTCCCCAAGCGGCTGCGTGCGCGTTTCCGCATGGAATTGCTCGGCCCGGAAGGCGCGTTGGAAGCGATTGTCCAGCCTGCGCTATCCCAGAACATCCGCTTCGACGAGGGCGTGGCCGAGCGGCTGGTTGACGATCTGCGCCGCATTCGCGTGCAACGTAGGCCGGACGACGAAAGTACAGAGGCCACCACGATCGGCCCGTTTGTGGAGCCGGTGCAATTACAGGTGGTGTGCAGTCGCCTGTGGGAGAACCTGCCGGAGCAGGAAGATCGAACCATCCAGTGGGCCGAAGTCGAAGAGCACGGGCACATCGACCGGGCGCTCATCGACTTCTACCGCAGTGCAATTGACGCGGCGCAGGAACAGACCGGCGTGAGCCAGAAGCAGGTACGCCGCTGGTTTGGCAATGAGCTGATCACACCGATGCAGACGCGCGGCCTGGTGCTGCGCGGCGCGGAAACAACCGGCACGCTGCCCAATACTGCTGTGGACGTGCTCAGCCGCCATTACATCATCCGCTCCGAAGTGCGAGCGGGCGCGCGCTGGTACGAGCTATCGCACGACCGGCTGATCGCGCCGATCCTCAGCTCCAACCGGGGGTGGGAGGCCAAGCGCCAGACGCCGTTGCGCATCACGGCCAAAACCTGGCAAGCGACGAAAGAAGCAGGCTTGCTCTTCAGCGGCGCGGCGCTGGATGAGGCCCTGCAGTGGGTGGAGACGCATCCCCTTGACGCCGAACCCTACGAGCGCGAGTTCGTCCAGGCCAGCCGGCTGGCACAGCAGGCGCACCGCCGCCGGCGAAACTTGCAGATCGTAGCGGCAGTGCTCGGCGTTGTCGTTCTGGCGCTGATCACCTTCCTGGCGTGGCAGGCGGAACGCAACCGCATGGTGGCACGCTCCCGCGAGGCGGCGGCGGATGCGCTGGCCTATTCGATGGCGCGGGAGCAGGTCAACAGCATTCTCCAGGCGCGTAAGGGTGTCCTGCTCGGCGATCCTACCTACCGCGACGCCTCCACGCCGTTGTGGCGTCCTTTGCTTGGCGAGATCGATACCCGGCGAGCGCAGAATGCGCTGCGGCAGGCGTTGGTGGATTTCTATCCCGCACAGACGATTGACGGGTTGCCTGAAAATCCGTACAGCGTTCTCTATAGCGCCGATGGTCGTTTCCTCTACGCGGCCCTCGCCGATAGGCACATTCGAGCATGGGCGCAAGAAGGAGACCGTTTGCGCGAGGTTGCTGTCTACCAGAGACGTGGTGGAACCTGGTCGTTGGCGCTCAGCCCCGACGGGCGCATCCTGGCGGCAGGTGGTGATAACAGCGATGACAAAGTCGGCAGCGTGGGCCTGTTGGATGTGAACAGCGGTCGCTGGCTGGATTGGCTTGTCGTCCCAACACCTGACGGCATATTCGACAATATATACGCGGTCGCTTTTAGCGCGGACGGCACCTATCTGGCGACGGGCGGCGACTACGATACCGTGTTTGGCGATCATACCGGCGGTATGGCGAACGGCATTGTGCGCGTGTGGCAAATGGCGACGCGCGGCGACGCGGTGCAGGGGACCGCCGTGATCACGTTCACCGAACCCACTGCGCGGGTGCGCAGCGTCGCCTTCGATCCCCGGCCTCCGCGCAACGTCGCGCGCGCGATTTATGAGCCGTATTATCTGGCGGCGGGGTCGTTCGACGGCACGGTGCGTATCTGGGCGCTGACCCCCGACGCGCCCGGCAGCATGTCCGCAAACCTGGTGTTCACGTTGCGTGACCATACCGGCGCGGTGAACGCCGTCGCCTACAGCCCCGCCGAGAACATTCTCGCGTCAGCTTCGGCAGACAAAACGATCCGCATCTGGAATCCGCGCACCGGGCAGGCGCTGCTCACCCTGACCGGTCATACATCTGAGGTAACGAGTATCGCTTTCAGCGCCGACGGGCGCTATCTCATCTCCGGCTCGCGCGATTTGACGGTGCGCGTGTGGGACGTGATGGCGCGCAATCCCAACGCTCTGCTCTCGCTGCTCTCCGGCCCGCGGAATCTGGTCAACGCGGTGGCCTTCAGCCCGGATAATCGCTTCCTGGTCGCCGGGACCGGGGACTACTCGCTGCATATCTGGAATCAAGGTTTCGTCGCCCGCCAGCGATTAACCACGCTCAGCGGGCACCAGGCGCGCGTGCGGGGGGTGGCGTACAGCCCCGACGGCATCCACTTGGCCTCCGGTGACGGCGCAGGCGTTGTGCGTATCTGGGATGTGCGGACCGGTGAGACGGTGCGCGAGTTGGGACCGGCTGGCGAGACGGTGTGGAACCTCGCCTACAGCCCGGATGGCCAATACCTGATCACGTGCGCGGCGGACAACAATGCCTACGTCTGGAATCAGACTTTGTCTACGCCGTTCAAAGTGCTGCGCGGACATACTAGAAGTGTGTTTGCAGCCGCGTTTAGCGGCGACGGTCGCTATCTCGTGACCGGCAGCGACGATCACAGGGGCATCCTCTGGAACACAGCCACGTGGGATGCCGAGGCTGAACTGGTTATTCCGGGGCGGCGCTATCCTGGGTATGTCAGAAGCATAGCTTACAGCCCGGACGGGCGCTGGATAGCCACCGGTTACTCATCTTCAACCTACAGAGCCAGTGTCGTGCTGTGGCGCGTTGATCCGCCTATGGCAGGGACATCCATACAGGTGACGCCGGCGGTCACGTTCGCCGACCATACGCAGACAGACTGGTTGTGGGGCCTGGCGTTCAGCCCGGATAGCCACTACCTGGCCTCTGCTGCTTGGGATGGCACAACCCGCATCTGGAGCACCGAGACGTTGACGACGGTTCTGAAGACGCCGTTGCACCATCCCAACGATGTTAACGTGTACAGTGTGGCGTTCAGTCCCAACTACGCCGACGGGAACGGCTACCTGGCGACGGGCGCGCGGGATGGACGCGTGCGGATCTGGCAGCTCGAGGATTTCCCCAAGCGCGAGCCTGTCCTCATCGCCGATTTGGGCGGGCACACCGACCTGGTGTGGAGTGTCTCCTTCAGCCCGGATGGCAAATATCTGGCGAGCGGTTCGTGGGATCGCACCATTCGCCGCTACCTGATCCCCTTCGAAGACGTATGGGCCTTGACGAAAGTGTACGTTGATGGGGTTCCGGAAGAGCAGATTGTGAGTGTGGAGGCACAGGAATGAACGCAGTCAGGACTGAGACAGTAGACAGGCTGTATTTCAACGGCCTCAAACCTGACGGCAGTTATGGTCTGCCGCCCACGACAGCCCAGGACTTGGCCGATCATATTCTGGCTGAACGGAAGCGCGCGACCGATCTGGCCATACAGCTTGAGCGGGCGTTGCGCAATAAGGCTAAGATGGTGGCCATCGTGAATCTCCTCATCACGCAAAGCCTGACTATGGTCGATGGGCAGTGCGTCACACGGGAGGCGTGGCTGACAGCGTTGGCGCGTCATTTACTGACGACGCTTCTGGGCGAAGACGCGACAGGTGAGGGCAACGTCCAAGAGTTGGCGCGCAAGTTGGCGGCAGATCCCCAGCAAGAGGTTGAGAAGATCGTCACAGCATTTCTCGATAAAGGCCTAGGGAACCAGGCGTTGCGGGAATTGCTTCTATCGCAGAAAACCGATGACGCCAGCCATTACCGGTATGATTTGCGCCAGCAAGTGGAGCGCTTGGGTCTAGCGATTATCGCGGATTCACTCAGCTCGGAACGAGCGCTGTTACTGGAGACGACACCTGCGGCGCGCCCGGTTTGGCTTGCCCAGGTATGCCGACGACTCCGCGACCTCCCGATTGAGTCGCTCAGGGCGCAGCTCGAAAGTAGTAGCATCATCGCCGATTCGCTCAGACACTTCGTGACGAAATTACAGAGCCTGCCCGATACCGGCAGCAATTGGCTCACGCAATTGATTCACGACCTTGACCCCACGCCACGGCTATGGAAGTCTATGGCCTGGCCCACGCTCATCGACATCCTTGAACGCAATTTATCGCCTATTACACGGGCGGATAGCACGCAGCTTGTGGATTGGGGGCCGTTGCTCGATGCGTTGAAAGCGTGGATGGATATCTTGCTTGACCTTCCTGTGTTACGAAAGACCGTCCCCTGGATCGATCCGCGCAAACTCGACGAGGCCGGATGGGGCGTCATCTTCCCCGCGCTGATGCTGCCGGAGCGATTGGCGGCGGTTCAGGCTGCACTCGAACCGTTGTTGGCGCTGCGGAAGCAGCAGGCCGGAGACCTTTACAAGGTCTACGCGGATGAAGAAGGTTACCAGCCTGGCGAAAACGCGCGCAAATTCCTGAACCGGCATAACGCGGATCCTTCACAGCCCGCCAACCCCAAAGAGAACAGTGTGCCCTATTATTTGCTGCTCGTCGGTAGCCCGGAAGACATTCCCTTCGAGTTCCAGTACGGCCTGGACGTGCAGTACGCCGTTGGGCGCATCGACTTCGACGACGTCGCGGACTATCGCGCCTACGCCTGCAGCGTCGCGGCGGCGGAACGCGACGAGTTCCGCCCTGCACCCAACGTCACGTTTTTCCCCGTGCTTAATCCCGGGGACGAGGCCACCCGCCTCAGCGCGCAGCACCTCGTCACGCCTATCGCCGTACGCCTGGAAGAGCGGATCGCGGTGGCGCGTGCGGAGGCTGCCACAGTGCCCGATTGGCGCATTGACGTCATCCCGGCGGAACAGACGACGCGCGCCAGGTTGTTGGAAGCGCTGAGGCGTGACAGCGCGCCGGCTTTGCTCTTCACCGCCGGGCACGGGATGGAATTCGACCCCGACGATCCGGCAAAGCAGCGGGACAACCAGGGCGCGCTGGTCTGCGCCGATTGGCGCGGCCCGCGCAACCCGGTCTCGCCGGACGACTATCTCTCCGGCGAGGTATTGGCAGCGCAACCCGACGTCAACTTGTTGGGCAGCATCGTCTTCCTGTTCGCCTGCTATGGCGCGGGCACGCCGCGAATCGATGATTATGGCCGGCAGACGTATATGGACAAGGGCAAAGTCATCGCCAAACGGCCTTTCATCGCGGCGCTGCCCAAAGCGATGTTGAGCCTGGCCCAGGGTGGCGCGTTGGCGGTCATCGGGCACGTCGAGCGCGTGTGGAGCCTCTCGTATCTGGGACCGGCGCAACGCAGCCGCTTGGGTGAACTGCGCCGCGACGAACACCTGGCCGTCTTCGAAAGCGCGGTGGATCGCCTGTTGCGCGGCTATCCCGTCGGCGCGGCGATGGACTATTTCGACATGCGTTACGCGGCGCTCTCGACCGAGTTGGCAGAAGCGTATGCGTCGCCCATTGGGCCTGACGTTTATCACCTGGCGGAGCTATGGACGGCCAACCACGACGCGCGCGGCTACATCGTCATCGGCGACCCGGCGGTGCGGCTGCGGGTTGCGCCGACGGCGGCAGAGGCCACGCCGCGCCAGGATTTGGACCAGGGAGGAAGCGTGTGAGCGAACCGAAATTGGTTTTCAATGGACTGCGCCCGGATGGGAGTCCCGGCCTGGAGCCGATGACGGCGGAAGCGTTGGCTAATCATATTCAAAAGACCGGTGATGCGGAAGCGGCGAGAATCAAAGACCTGGAGAACGAACTGAAACGGGCGTTTGCCGACTCCGACAAAGCGCTGCAAATTGTGGAGATGCTCGTCGAGAGTCAGGAGCAGTTTTTCCGCGGCGAGTTGGCCTCACGGGAAGCGTGGGTGAACCACATCGCCCGTAAAATTCTCGCCATCGTGCTCGGCGCAGGTGTCGAGATCGATGGGCTGGTGCAGGACCTTGCCAATACGCTCCGTGTCGATACCGTAGGGCGCGTGCAGCAAATCGTTCGAGACATCCTCAGGAAAAATCAGGCCGGTTTGCAGTCCGTGCTGTTGGGTATAAGCCCGGATGCGGCGGATTTTGAGAAAAGCATCAAGGAAAAAGCCAAGCAGTTCATCAATTACATAAACCGGACGTTGCTGGCCGATGCCAAGGGCGAGACGTTAGCCGGAGCGGTGGAAGAACGTCGTTTGTGGTTCGTCCAGTTGGCGCAACTGCTCGCTACGTTGCCGGTGGAATCGATCAAATCATTGGATAATCACGGGGATACCGTCAGCAAGGCGTTGAGCACATTGTTGGAGAAAATACAACGGCTGCCCGAAGCCCAAAATGGACAGCTCCAGGCATTGATTCAGCGCCTCACGCCTTTGTCTGATAGAGGACGTAGTGTTTTATGGGTGGACCTGGTCAATCATCTTGCGACCGGCTTGGACGCGGTTAGCCACGACGCGGGAATCGACTGGCCGGCCCTGGTGCGCGCTCTACGGGACTGGCTAGGTCAACTGCCGAATATGGGGTGGGAACTGGGCGTTGTGCCCTGGATCGACCCGCGGAACTTGCAGCAGACCGGGTGGGGCGTCATCTTCCCGCAATATATGCCGTCTGAGCGGGTAGCAAAAATCAAAGAGGCGTTATCGCCGCTGCTGTGTCACCGCCTGATCCAGGTGGACCTGGCCCACCTCGGATTGAATCAAGACGTCCTCTACACGAAATCGCTCGATGTATTGTTGGCCCTGCGCGACGAAAAGGATTTTCATCCTAAGTGGCAAGAACTTTTTCAGATTTATGATGATAAGGGTGGGTATCGGCCAAATGATACGGCGCGGTTATTTCTGAACCGTGAGGGACGTCAGGCTGATCCAAGCAAACCGGTGGATCCAGCGGCCGGGAAGGTCCCCTATTACTTGCTGCTCGTGGGCGGCCCGGAAGAAATCCCATTCGAGTTCCAATATGGGCTGGACGTGCAGTTCGCGGTCGGGCGCATCGACTTCGGCGACGATGAAGCCGCCTACCGGCGTTATGCGGAAAACGTCGTCGCCGCCGAGCGAGGGAGAGTGACCCCCTCGTCCAACGTCACTTTCTTTGCCGTGCACAATAAGGGCGATGTTGCCACGGAATTGAGCCGCGACTTTCTGGCTGTGCCCCTGCGGGATAGTCTGGTGGAACATCAGGCCAGATACACGGTTCCATGGAACTTTGAGCTGATCCAGGATGCCGACGCGAACAAGGCCCGTCTGCTCACCCTCTTGCGCGACGCGCAACGCCCCGCGCTGCTCTTCACGACCAGCCACGGGTTGGAGTTCGACTACGCCAAACCGGAACATCGCGCGCGCCAGGCGCCTGAACAGGGCGCGATTGTGTGCAGCGACTGGCCCGAGGCCGGGACAACGGAGGTCAAGCCGGAACACTACCTGTGTGGGCGTGATGTGCGCGAGGCCGGTGCGTTGGACGCACGCGGCATGATCGCCTTCTTCTTTGCCTGTTATGGCGCGGGCACCCCACTTTACGATGAGTATTACCGGCAGCGCTACAAAACGCGCGCCGAGCCGATTGCGGAGCGCGCGTTCCTTGCCGATTTGCCCAGGGCGCTGCTGAGCCTTGAGCGCGGCGCGTTGGCAGTGGTGGGCCATGTGGAGCGCGCTTGGGGGACGTCGTTCTTGAGCGACGTGCGCGCGGATCCCCAGGCCTTGAGAACCCGGAGTCGAGCGCACGTAGCGGTCTTCGAAGCCGCACTCGACCGGTTGCTCCAGAGCTATCCGCTAGGGGAGGCCATGGACTTCTTCAACATACGTTATGCGGCGCTTTCAGCGGAGATCACTACGGCGTTGGATTCGTTTACGCCGGTAGACGCCCATAAGCTGGCCGAACTGTGGACCACCACCAACGACGCGCGCGGCTACATCATCATCGGCGACCCGGCGGTGCGGCTTCCGCTGCCGCAAAACGGCTAAATAGTGCGCCGTGAAAAGTGATGCTCTCAACGGATTCAACGGAATTTAACGGACTAGCTACCGGACACTTTTTTAGAAAAGCGGTTGATTGACACGGAAAACCAGGTAAAGTAAAGGTGTCAACCACTTTACCGAAGGAGGTTTTCATGTCAACCAACCAACTCTATCATACTTGGTAT